>ERZ772954.322-NODE-322-length-50820-cov-5.166079_pt1 | contig 50820 bp, 41 predicted proteins | sample MGYA00580684_ERZ772954 | MGnify/ENA primary metagenome ERZ772954 (study PRJEB29015, sample SAMEA2737654) | human gut metagenome | biome: human gut; feature: human-associated habitat; material: faeces | place: China | collected 2012 ...
GCGGCGGCTCCCCGGCGGCCCGCCGTTCAGGCAGCGGACACCACCCCCTCCGGCGATCTGGCCTTCGAGGACAAGCTCAAGCAGTTCCTCTCCTCCTCGGAGCGGAAAATGGCGGACCTGAACCGGAATATCTCCGGCAAGCAGGGCGGCCGCAGAAGAAGATAAATCCATTTCAGACTGATAACAACGCAGCCGTCTCCGGGAGAGCTTCCCAGAGACGGCTGCGTAAACTTATATGTGCGGAAAATCTCACAGAAAAAGCGTCCACTCCCGCAAGGGCATATCTGACAGATCCGATCCTCCGCGCCCCTTTTACGCCAGTCTGCGGAAGCATTTATTCTGGGTGTTGCTCCAGAAGTGGGTATCGTCGATGCCGGACACGTAGTAAACAAGCGGAGCGGAAAAGTCATTTTGCAGATAGTCGATGTCCAACGCCGGACAGTATCCCACGCTGCTGCGGTCCCGGACGCGGAAGGCATAGGCGGTTTTGCCAAGCAACTCCAGTGCCGGATACACGATGCGGCAGCCGTCCTCGGAAAACAACAGAACAGTGGTACCCGCATCGTTCACCCAGATACCCGCAAGGGCTTCCTCCGTCACAGCGCTGTAATCCCCCGGCGCTTCATAGCGGTGCTCCGTGCGTTCCGTACGGTCTAAAATCTGCGTAAACAGGGGGAGCAGCTTCCACGCCGCCCACTTCACCCGGCCCGTGCTGCGATATGGCTGTTCCATGGTATAGCCCGCGTCATCCAGTGCGTCATAGGCCGTCTCATCGCCCCGCATGAGGGCCTCCGCCTCCGTCAGCACCGCCGCCCATGCCCGGGCCAGCTCCACAGCGTTTTCCATGGGCACGTTTTCATCTATCCACCTGAATACGTCCTCCTGCTCCTCCGAGTTCACATCGATCCAGTCCAGCAGCTCTCCGGCGGCATAGGCGGCCCGCAGAGAGCTGCCCGCCGTGCCGGGCGCCACGGTGTAGATGTCTGTCAGCACATCTTCCAGACTCAGCGGCTCTTTTTCCTCCAGCTTTGCAGGTTCAGGTTCCGGTGTTTCATCGGGAGGTTCCGCTACCTCCTCCCCCGGTGTCGACGGCTTCGCAGCCGGCGGATTCTCCGGCTCCCTGTTTTTCCCTCCGCAGGCGGTCAGCAGCAGAGCCAGCAGCAAGCATACCGTCAAGATTCTGCGTTTCATCCCATTCACCTCTCGATCTTTGATCCGCTGCCATGCCAACACACGCAAAATACAAGACCTCCACTGGTTCCGGCCATGGCCGAAGCCGAACGCCGCACATGGATACATTGGAGCAGGCTTTCAAAGGAAACCTCAATGCCATAAGCAAGCACATCTGTATATGCTTATTATATCAATACCATGCGGAAATTCAGGCGGGACCCACAGATCTCCGGCTTCAAGGCGGCAAAGGAGGCACAGGAAATTCAGAATCACGGCTCCCCCGCCACTTGCAGTCATGCGTTCTATCGACCTAAAAAACCACGCGGTCAGCCGAGAGGCTGACCGCGTGGTTCCACAAGTATTCTATTTTTACTGTACGGAATTTTTCATTCTCCACACGATGGCAGAGACCTGACCGCGGGTCAGGGTGTTGTTGGGCTTATAGGTGCTGGTGCCGTTGGAGAAGTACCCCTCAATGATACCGGCGGCATTCAGCGCCTGCACATAGACGTCATTGGTGTCGGTAAAGGGCTTCTTGCTGGGCAGGCCGGTGGTAGAAAGCTTCAACGCCTTGGCGGCGATCTGCGCGATCTGCAGACGGGTGATAGGCCCGTTCAGCTTGGGATTGCCGGACACCAGTCCGGCAGCCTTGGCCTTCGCCAGATAGCCGCTGAAGGGGCTGCCCTTCACCGTGGGGGCCTGCTCGCCGTAGCCCGCCGCCAGCATGATGAGCTTCAGGGCCGCGCCGTAAGTAATGGTATTCTTCTCTTGAAACGTTCCGTTGCTGTAGCCGGAGATAACATTGGCGCCGGCAAGTTCCGTAACATACTTATAGCACCAGGTGGAGGTGGAGATATCCGTAAACTTCTTCACGCTGTCCACCACGCCGATGGAGACCACACCGGCCCCCAAAGCGGTGCCGCTGCTGCTCAATGCCACATAGGGAATGGAGACAGAACCGGTGAACCCACTGTTGGGAATGAAGCGCAGCTGGCTCATGGAATCAGTGTCGCTGCCGTAGCTGTAAGCGCTGGTGGTATCCGCCGCATAGGAGCCAACGTACAGAACACCGGCAGTGGAGGCAGGCAGCTCCAGCAGCTGGATGCTGCTAAGGCCGAAGCCAGTGGCGGATGCCACCGCGGAATACACAGAGTTTGCCGGGAAGTTCACGGAGGTACCCTTGGTGGTCACGCTGTAAACCTCAGACACCGGAGAAGCCGTCACGCTGATCAGAATGGTTGCAGAAACAGCCGTTCCGCTGCTGCTGTATCCGGTAAAGGTGAGGGCTGTGCAGTAATTGCTGCCGCTGGGGATGTAGGTCAGCTCGGAGAGGTCATATTCCGATGCAGAGGCGGGACTGTAGGAGAAAATCATACTGCCCGCCATAGAAGCGGTGAGCTGCGTCCGCGTCGCGCCGTACTTGCTGGCATTGTAATAGTTGTAGTATAGACTGCCGGTAGCGGGTACACTGGTCAGCGTCAGATACTGCAAGGACCCGCCGGAGGTGTACTTACGGAAAAGGCGGGCAATGTCATTGGCGTTGATCTGCAGGGCGGTGTTGGGCGTGGTATTGTAGCGGATGTTGCCCACATATCGGGATGTTACCGCAGATGTACCGGTGGTGATGACCAGTGTACCGGTGGTCGACTGATCGCATTTGCTGTTTTTTCCGCCGTAAAGGGTGAAGCTCAGCGTAATGCTGCCGGAGAAGGTCCGATCCGCCACAAAGCTCAGCTCGTCCAGATCGTAGTCACCATAGTCGCTGTCACCGTAGTAGAACTTGTTGCTGCTGAGGCTGGAACGGGTGAAGGCAGTCTCATTCCGCTTGCCATACCGGGAGTAGAGGGTACCGGCATCGTTGAACGCGCTGTCGGGCCGGCTGAATTCCACATACTTGAAGCTGCCGGTACAGCTGCTGTTCTCATAGATCTTCTCAAAATCGTCATCGTCAAAGGCAACTTCCTCACCGGCTTTCACCGTGTAAGTAATGTCACCCTTGGAGGAACCGGATTTGGAAGACGTGATCTTCAGGGTTCCGGTAACAGAATCGCTTGTCTTGTTGTTTTTTCCGCCGTAAGCCTTGAAGGTAATCTCAATGCTGCCGGAGAAGGACTTGTCTGCCACAAAGCTCAGTTCGTCCAAATCGTAGTCGCCGTAGTCGCTGTCACCGTAGTAGAACTTGTAATCGTCCAGTTCAGAGCGGGTAAAAGAGGTTGCATTCCGCTTACCATACCGGGAGTAAATGGTACCGGCATCACTGTAATCAGAGGAAGGCTTTTCAAATGCCACATACTTCATCGTGCCGGAGCCGCCAGCCTTGTCATAGGCATTACTGAAATCTTCATCGCTAAATACAACTTCCTCGCCGGGCTTCACTGTGTAGGTGATGTCACCCTTGGAGGAACCGGAAGTCTTTCCGATTACAATTCTCAGTATACCAGTAAGCTTACCGCCATTGTCACCGCGCATTTGGAAGGTCAAGTCAACCATTTCCCCATTTGAACGTTTCCCCGCAAGGAAATTCATGCCGTTTAAGCGGTAGTCACCACGGCTCATGTCGCTTCTGGATACATAAAAATATGCCGATCCCAAGTCATCCTCATCTAAGGTGACCTCATCACGACTATAATCATAAGCGTACAATTGGCCGCAGCTGTCTAAGCCAGACGCGCTTGTAAATCTCAAATAGGAAAGGTTATCATCTCTGTTCTCGTCATAATAATCTGTAAACTTTGAAATATCAAAGTTCACTACCTCACCAGCATCCACTTTGTACTCAATATCTGCCGAAGATTTTGCGGACACAGCCGGGACCATCGTCATGACCATGATCATAGTCAGCAGGAAGGCCGGAAGCCGTTTTCTGAAAAACCGTCTCATAAAAAACCTCCTAAATTCAGTTTAACATCCATGTATACTTCTATAAACCTACCATAGCGGAAAGTCACTTTGCAATCATGAACAAATTGTGAACAAGATGCTACAATCCGGTTAAAATTTATCGCTGCGAACAGCCGGAATTTTTTACACCACAGCGGGCATTTCCTTCTCGTGAAACAGTCCTTCAAGCCGGGCCCGCTTTTCATGCCGCGCCGCCCTTCCCCAGCCGCGGAAAAGGGGTTTGTATTTTGAGGAAATATCTGCTATAATAAAGGTCAACCTTAGAAAACTTGGTGGCCGGACGCTGCTGCGGGCCGTGTGCCCCGGCGAACACGCCCGGAGAAATTCCGGGCCGCAGCTTGGGACGATAGGAAGTAATGCGATGATCGATCAATATGGCCGGACAATTGATTATCTGCGGCTGTCGGTAACGGATCTTTGCAATTACCGATGCCAATACTGTATGCCGGCGGAGGGCGTGGAAAAAGGCCCCCACGGCTCCGTTCTCTCCGTGGAGGAGTGCGGGGAAATCGCCCAGGCAGCAGTACGCTGCGGCGTGCGGAAAATCCGCATCACCGGCGGCGAGCCGCTGGTGCGCCGTGGGATTCTGGACATCTGCCGCACCCTGCGGGCCATTCCGGAGTTGGAGGAGCTGTGCCTCACCACCAACGGCAGCCTGCTGCCGGAATTGGCAAAGCCCCTGCAGGAAGCCGGAGTGGATCGGCTGAACATCAGTCTGGACACCCTGCGGACGGAGCGATTCCGGGAAATCACCCGCCGGGGAGATCTGGAGGACGCCTTTGCGGGCATCCGGGCAGCGGAGGACGCCGGATTTCAGAATCTGAAGCTGGACACCGTGCTGATGGGCGGCGTGAACGATGACGAGATCGAGGATTTTCTGAGCCTGACAAAAGAGTACCCCTGGGAGGTGCGGTTCATTGAACTGATGCCTATGGGGCCGTGTGCGGCATGGCCAAAGGAACGCTTTCTGCCGGTAACGGAGATTCTGAACCGATTCCCGGCGCTGGAAGAAATCGAACCCAATGGCGTGGCCCGGCGGTACCGTCTGCCGGGAGCCATGGGGACTGTGGGGCTGATCACCCCCATGAGCCACGAGTTCTGTGGAGCGTGCCGCCGCATCCGGGTAACGGCGGACGGCAAGCTGAAGGGCTGTCTCCACAGCCGGGAGGAAATCTCCCTCCGGGGACTTCACGGCAGGGAATTGGAGGACGCCATCCTCCGGGGCATCCTGCAAAAGCCCAAGGGGCACCACCTGACAGAGCATGCCAGCGATACGCCCCGGACCATGAATGAGATCGGAGGCTGAACCATGGGAGAACTGACCCATTTCAACGAACAGGGCCGCGCCCGGATGGTGGATGTAACGGAAAAGGCTGTGACCCACCGGCGGGCGGTGGCGGCGGGGGAGATCCGCGTATCACCGGAAACTATGGTCCATATCAAAAACGGCACCCTGAAAAAGGGAGACGTGCTGGCGGTGGCCCAGGTGGCGGGCATCCAGGCCGCCAAGCACAACTGGGAGCTGATCCCCATGTGCCACCCTCTGCCCCTGACAGGTATCGACATCACGTTCCATCTGTCGGACCAGCCCTGCATGGTGGAAATTCGGGCCGCCGTCACCTGCACCGGCGTCACCGGCGTAGAGATGGAGGCCCTGACCGCCGTTTCTGTGGCGGCCCTCACCGTTTACGATATGTGCAAGGCGGTGCAGAAGGATATGGAGATCACCAACATCCGCCTGCTGGAAAAATCCGGCGGCAAAAGCGGAGACTATAAGCGAGAGGACTGATAGAACCATGGCAAAGGTCGTATCCGTCAATATCAGCGAGAAAAAGGGAACACTGAAAAAGCCCGTTCCGGAAATTAAATTGAAGCTGCGCCACGGCATCGTGGGGGACGCCCACGCCGGGGACTGGCACCGCCAGATTTCTCTATTGGCGGAGGAAAGCATCGACACCATGCGCCCCCGCTCCCCCATCGCTCTGGACCCCGGCGTATTCGCGGAGAATATCAATACAGAGGGCATCGACCTCAAGCACCTGCCGGTGGGCACCCATCTGCGCATCGGAGAGACGGAGGTGGGGGTCACCCAGATTGGCAAGGAATGCCACAGCGACTGCGCCATCAAAAAGGCGGTAGGCAAGTGCGTCATGCCCACGGAGGGCATCTTCGCCGTGGTGGTAAAAGAGGGCGTTGTCAGGCCCGGAGACGAAATTGAGGTGCTGAAGTGAAGCTGATCCGAACAGAGGAGGCCGTGGGCCACGTGCTGTGCCACGATATGACCCAGATCATCAAGGATCAATATAAGGACGCCCGGTTCCGCAAGGGCCACATCGTCACAGAGGACGATATTCCCGTGCTGCTGAGCATGGGCAAGGAGAACCTGTATGTCTGGGAGATGACTCCGGGCATGGTCCACGAAAACGATGCGGCGGAGCGGCTGCTGGCCCTGTGCGGTCAGGAGAACATGCTCCGCAGCGAGACGAAAGAGGGCAAGATCGAGCTGACCGCCGCCTGCGACGGCCTGTTCCGGGTGGACAGCCGCCGGCTGGTGGCAGTCAATTCGCTGGAGGAGATCATGATCGCCACCCGTCACGGCAATACCGCCGTGAAAAAGGGCGACAAGCTGGCGGGTATGCGGGTCATCCCCCTCATCATCAAGGAGGAAACGCTGCAAGCCGCCGAGCAGGCGGCGGGCGCCGGCCCTCTATTGGAGCTGCTGCCCTATGTGAAGAAAACCGCCGCTATCGTGGCCACCGGCAGCGAGGTGAAGAAGGGTCTCATTCAGGACACCTTCACCCCGGTGGTGAAGGAGAAGCTGGCGGCCTACGGTATCGAAACCATCTTCATCACATATTCCGGCGACGGCGTGGACAACGTGGCGGGCGCCATTTCGGAAGCCCGGAACACCGGTGCGGACATGATCCTCTGCACCGGCGGCATGAGCGTGGACCCGGACGACAACACCCCCGGCGGCATCCAGGCAAGCGGCGCACGGATCGTCACTTACGGTGCGCCCGTGCTGCCGGGTGCCATGTTCCTGCTGGGGTATTTTGAGGCCGGTACGCCTATCTGCGGCCTGCCCGGCTGTGTGATGTATGCCGGGGCCACCATTTTCGACCTGGCGCTCCCCCGGATCGCCGCAGGCGTGGAACTGACCCGCAGAGACTTCGCCGTGATGGGCGAGGGCGGGCTGTGCCTTGGCTGCAAGCCCTGTCACTGGCCCAACTGCCCCTTCGGAAAATAAAAGCGAGAGCGCCCAAGCGCGCTTCTGCTTTTCCGAACCGTTCATCTTGATTGAGTATCACGCTTTACTCTGTAAAGTCGAGATAGATTTTCCATCGAATCAGAAAGGAAGAACCAACATGAAAAAGTGTTTGTCTCTGCTGCTGGCCCTGTGCCTGACCCTGTCCCTCGCCGCCTGCGGCTCCAAGGCCGACACCAGTGCCGACGCCGCTGACGGTTCTCAGACGCAGGACAACGCCCCCGCGGAAGCCCCCGCCGGTGAGCCGGTGGAGCTGATCGTGTTCGCCGCCGCCTCCATGACGGAGACCATGAACCAGCTCAAGGAAATGTACGAGCAGAACAACCCCAGCGTGACCATTACATATAACTTCGACTCCTCCGGCACCCTGCTCAAGCAGATCAAGGAGGGCGCGGACTGCGACCTGTTCATCTCCGCCGCTCCCCAGCAGATGAACGCCATGGACGGCAGCCTCATTGGTGATACGGAGAAGAATCCCGACAGCCTTGACCTCATCGTCACCGACAGCCGTGTAAACCTGCTGGAAAACAAGGTGACGCTCACTGTTCCCGCCGGCAATCCCAAGGGCATTGAGAGCTTTGACCAGCTTGCCGAGTTGCTGAAGGGCGGCGAGGTGATGCTGGCCATCGGCAACAGCGACGTGCCCGTGGGCCAGTACACTCTGAAGATCTTCAACTACTATGGCATTGACGAGACCGCCGTTGCGGATAAGCTGACCTACGGCAACAACGTGAAGGAGGTTGCCTCTCAGGTCAGTGAGGGCGCTGTGGACTGCGGCATCATCTATGCCACCGATGCCCACTCCGCCGGTCTGACGGTGGTGGACAGTGCCACTGCCGAAATGTGCGGTCAGGTCATCTACCCCGCCACCGTACTCAAGGGGGACAAGGAGGATGCCGCCCAGGACTTCCTGGCCTATCTCCAGACCGACGCGGCCATGACCGTGTTTGAGTCCGTGGGCTTCTCCGCCGCTTGACCGAGAATTTTTTCTGAAAAGGCCGACGATAAATCGCTTGCCCGCCGCTGATACGGCGGCGGGCCGTCGGTCCTCCATCCCTTCCCCCTCAGGAGGTAACTTATGGATCTGTTTCCCCTATGGAACTCGCTGCGCGTTGCGGCTATTTCCACGGTGATCGTCTTTTTCGCCGGGGTCTTCGCGGCGTACTATATTGCCCGCCTGCCCCGGCTGGTGAAGGGCGTTCTGGACGTGGTGCTGACGCTGCCGCTGGTGCTGCCCCCCACCGTCATCGGCTATCTGCTGCTGCGGCTGCTGGGGCCAAAGCGGATCCTCGGCGCGTGGCTGCTGCGTCATTTCGGTGTAAAGGTGGTGATGACCTGGTGGTCTGCCATCTTCGCCACCGCCGTGGTGATCTTCCCGGTGATGTACCGCACCGCCCGCGGAGCTTTCGAATCCTTTGACGAGACGCTGGCCTACTCCGGACAGACACTGGGCCTTTCCAACGCCTATATTTTCTGGCACATCCGGATGCCCTGCTGCCGGCAGGGCATCTTAGCGGGAACGGTGCTGGCCTTCGCCCGGGCCCTGGGTGAATACGGCGCTACCAGCATGATCGCCGGGTACACCCCCGGCAAGACCGCCACCATCTCCACCACGGTCTACCAGCTTTGGCAGACCAGCAATGACGCGCTGGCTATGAAATGGGTAATGGTCAACCTAAGCATCTCCGCCGTGGTGCTGCTGACGGTGAATATGCTGGAACGCCGGGACTTTCTGGTATCCGGCGGGAAAAGGAGGGGGACGGCTTGAGCCTGCTTGTGGAGATTGAAAAGCAGCTGGGGAATTTCCATCTGAACGTCCGCTTTCAGGCGGAGACGGAAACGCTGGCCCTGCTGGGGGCCTCCGGCTGCGGCAAGAGCATGACCCTCAAATGCATCGCGGGGATCATGACCCCGGATCGGGGGCGGATCGTGCTGAACGGCCGGGTGCTGTTTGACAGCGAGGCCAGGATTGACCTGCCGCCCCAGCAGCGCCGGGTGGGGTATTTATTCCAGAATTACGCCCTGTTCCCCACCATGACGGTGGAGAGAAACATCCTCTGCGGCATCCGCTCCGGTTCCAAGGCGGAAAAAAACGCTGCACTGACGGCGACCCTCCACCGCTTTCGGCTGGAGGGTCTGGAAAAGCGGTATCCCGCCCAGCTTTCCGGCGGACAGCAGCAGCGGGTGGCGCTGGCGAGGATTCTCTGCTCCCAGCCGGAGGTCATTTTGCTGGACGAGCCGTTTTCCGCGCTGGACAGCTATCTGAAATGGGACTTGGAGCTGAAGCTGTCCGATTTTCTGGAGAATTTCTCCGGACCGATTTTGTGGGTGTCCCATGACCGGGGCGAGGTGTTCCGCAACTGCAAGCGGGTGTGCATACTGGATCAGGGGGCCTCGCAAGGAACCTTCACTCTGCGGCAGCTGTTTCACGAGCCAGAAACGGAGGCTGCCGCCCGACTCTCCGGGTGTAAAAACATCGTGGAGGCCGTACCGGCAGGCAGCGCCGTAACGCTGCCTGCGTGGGGCCTGACGCTGAACTGCGGTAAACCGGTCCCGGCGGATGTCCGTCAGGCAGGCATCCGGGCAAGACACGTGATGACGGTGCCGGAGGGCACCCCGGACGCCTTCTACTGCACGGTGGAGCGGGTCATTCAGGATGTGTTCACCACCATCGTCCTGTTGCGGCCGGAGGGGGCTGCGGACGGTGCCCCCCTCCTGCGGATGGAACTGGAACGGGACGATTGGCGGCGGCTGAACCGCCCGGAGGGGCTTTGGATCGCCGTCCAGCCAAGGGATATTCTACTATTGAAATGAGGAGATGATCGTATGTATCGTGCTGCTGTATTGACGGTCAGCGACCGTGTTTCCCGGGGCGAGCGCCCCGACGAGGGCGGCCCGCTGGTGGCGGAGCTGCTGAAAAACGCAGGCTATGAGGTGGTTCGGACCGATGTGGTGCCGGACGAGCAGGTGCAGATCGAAGCGGCGCTGCGGCAGATGTCCGACGGCGGCGACATTCAACTGCTTGTGACCACCGGCGGCACCGGCTTCGCCCCACGGGACGTGACCCCGGAGGCCACCCTTGCCGTGTGCGACCGGCTAACCCCCGGCATCCCGGAGGCCATGCGCTATGCCTCCATGCAGATCACCAGCCGTGCCATGCTGTCCCGGGCGCAGGCGGGCATCCGGAAAGGGACCTTGATCCTAAACCTCCCCGGCTCCCCCAAGGCGGCTAAGGAGAATCTGGAGGCGGTGCTGCCCACCATCGGTCACGGTCTGGAAATGCTCTCCGGCCGCCCCGCCGATTGCGCCAAGCTGACGGACTGACGCGGAAATTTCTTTCGTAATCGGCTGTCCTTCCCCCGCAAGCAAAAAATCGGCACCTGCTTTTGGCAGGTGCCGATTTCTGTTACCCTATAATGCACTTGAATTTTTGGCGTAAGTTTGGCGTAAATCCGCTTTTGCCCACTCAAAAAATCAAGCGATTTCAAGGCTTTGCGGGGACGGCTTAGTACATGCCGCCCATGCTGGGGTCAGCGGCGGGAGCGGGAGCGGGGGGTTCGGGCTTGTCGGCCACCAGGGACTCGGTGGTCAGCACCATGGCGGAGACGGAAGCGGCGTTCTCCAGAGCGGAGCGGGTCACCTTGGCGGGATCGATGATACCGGCGGCGACCATGTCGCAGTACTCCTCCTTGTAAGCGTCGAAGCCGTAGCCCAGCTTGCCGGAATTGCGGACCTTCTCCAGGATCACGGAGCCGTCCAGGCCGGCGTTGGCAGCGATCTGGCGGATAGGAGCTTCCAGAGCCTTGGCGATGATGCGGACACCGGTCTTCTCGTCGCCGTCCACGCTGTCCAGCAGAGCTTCCACAGCGGGGATGATGTTCACGAAGATGGTACCGCCGCCGGCGACCACGCCTTCCTCAACAGCGGCGCGGGTGGCGTTCAGAGCGTCCTCAATGCGGAGCTTCTTCTCCTTCATCTCGGTCTCGGTAGCAGCGCCCACCTTGATGACAGCCACACCGCCGGCCATCTTGGCCAGACGCTCCTGCAGCTTCTCCTTATCGTAGTCGCTGGTGGTGTTGGCGATCTGGCTGCGGATCTGAGCCACGCGGTCCTTGATGGCGGTGGCATCACCGGCGCCGTCCACGATGGTGGTGTTCTCCTTGGTGACCTTCACCTGACGGGCACGGCCCAGCATGTCGATGGTGGCGGTCTTCAGTTCCAGGCCCACTTCCTCGCTGACAACGGTACCGCCGGTGAGGACAGCGATGTCCTGCAGCATCTCCTTGCGGCGGTCGCCGAAGCCGGGAGCCTTGACGCACACCACGTTCAGGGTACCGCGCAGACGGTTCACGATCAGGGTGTTCAGAGCCTCGCCCTCAACGTCCTCAGCGATGATGACCAGCTTCTTGCCGGACTGGACCAGCTGCTCCAGAATGGGCAGGATGTCGGAGATCACGGAGATTTTCTTATCGGTGATGAGGATATAGGCGTCATCAATGACAGCCTCCATCTTCTCAGTATCGGTAACCATATAGGGAGTGATATAGCCGCGGTCGAACTGCATGCCCTCCACGACCTCGCTGTAAGTCTCAGCGGTCTTGGACTCCTCAATGGTGATCACGCCGTCGGCGGAAACCTTCTCCATGGCGTCGGCAATCAGCTTGCCGATCTCCTCGTCACCGCTGGAGACAGCGCCCACACGGGCGATATCGCTGGAGCCGTTGACCTTCTTGGCCTGCTTCTTTACCTCGGCTACGGCGGCTTCCACAGCCTTGGACATGCCCTTCTTCACAACGATGGGGTTGGCACCGGCGGCCAGATTCTTCAGACCCTCGTGGATCATGGCCTGAGCCAGCAGGGTAGCGGTGGTGGTGCCGTCACCGGCAACATCGTTGGTCTTGGTGGAAACCTCCTTCACCAGCTGAGCGCCCATGTTCTCAAAGGGATCGGGCAGCTCCACTTCCTTGGCGATGCTGACGCCGTCATTGGTGATGAGGGGAGCGCCGTACTTCTTATCCAGAACCACGTTGCGGCCCTTGGGGCCCAGGGTGATCTTAACAGTATCGGCCAGCTGATCAACGCCGGCCTGCAGAGCCTTGCGGGCTTCATCGCCGCGCATAATGAGCTTAGACATAATTCATACCTCCGAATTTTTCTTAAAGTGGGGGACTGCGTCCCCCCTTTGCCCGTAAAGGGCACACCGCATCCGTAAAGCAGCAAAGCTGCTAACGGCTGCGCAGTAGATTCCCCCTCGCCAGTTTGTGAACTGGCGACGCCGTCCAGGACGGCTGGGGTCAAGGAATTTTTGCCACGCACATGTCGCGGCAAAAATCAATTCAAGCATTTTGTCAGGACACATGCCCCACCGTTCCTTCGTCCCCTTCCGGCGCAAACCAGCGAAGCGTTTGTGTCGGAAAAACGAGGAGCAGCGGAACGAGCGAGCTTTGGCCGCAAGGCCGAAGCGAGGGATGTGCAGCTTGTGACGAGTTACTCGACGATGGCCAGGATATCGTTCTGACGGACAACTACGTACTCCACGTCCTCCAAGGTCACCTTGGTGCCGGCATACTGGCTGGTGATGACCTTATCGCCGGGCTTCACGGTCATGGTGACTTCCTTGCCGTCTACCATGCCGCCGGGGCCCACGGAAATGACCTCAGCCACGGAGGGCTTCTCCTTTGCGGAGCCGGTGAGGATGATGCCGCCCTTGGTGGTCTCCTCGGTCTCTACCATTTTCAGGATCACACGATCAGCTAACGGGGTAAGTTTCATGTTGGGTTCCTCCTTGTATATTTTCATATGATAAACAATTTCAGCGTTAGCACTCAGTCTCCTTGAGTGCTAACGCTGTTATCATAGTACAACTGTCCCGGTTTGTAAAGGGGTAATTTGTAAATAAGTTATGAAGTTTCCATTGGGGAAAATCGTCGGTTCCCGCCCTCACTTGGGACCGGCACCGTAATTGGGATCACAGCCCTTGGGTCCGAAGAAATTCAACCTTTTTTCCGACAAAGTCAGACGCACATCCCGGCTGTGGATGGTCTCCCCGTCCAGACAGGTCACAATGTCATCTTCCGACTGAATGCGGACGTTTTTGGCAGTCACCACCCGGATCACCTCCGGCGGCAGCGAGCGGTAGCGGCCATCGGAATAGGCGCCGAACAATCCAGCGAATTTCAGGCGGCTGATATTTTTCACCAGAACGGTGTTTAGAATCCCGTCGTCCATTCGGGCCTCCGGCACCGGGGTAGAGCCGCCGCCGTAGTACCGGCCGTTGCACATGGATACAAGGGCAAAGTCGTCTTCGATCACCTCATCGTCCAGCGTCACGGTCCAGTGCTGGCCAATACCCCGGAACAGGAAATTCACCGCCACGGCGGCCAGATAGCTGCCCCGTCCGCTAAGGAGGGGGGAATCCCCCAGCTCATGGACGCTCTCCGCCACCCGGGCATCAATGCCGCTGCAGGCAATGGTCAGACATTGGCGGCCGTTGCAGTCGATAAGGTCCAGAGGATGGACCTCCCCGTCCCAGAGGTTTTCCGCGTCCGTAAACTTGGCGGCGTCCGGACCGAAGTTTTTCAGGAAATCATTACCGGTCCCGATGGGGATGCAGGTCACAGCCGCATTGTCAAAGCCTGCCGCACCGTTGACCACCTCGTTCAGAGTGCCGTCCCCGCCGCAGGCGTAAAGCCGGACCTCCTCCCCGGAGGACACCAGCCGTCGGGCGATCTCCTCCGCGCCGCCGGACCGCTGGGTCAGCAGACATTGGCAAGTCAGGCCATGCTGCCGCAGACGGTCCGCCATTTCATAAATGCGGCCCGTCTGGTCCTTTTTCCCGGCATGGGGGTTAATGATGAAGATATGCTGCACGGGTGACCACTCCCCTTTCAACTGAAACCGTCAAATTCTGATTACAAATTGTCATTTTTGCCCGCATGATTGCTTTTTGTATAAAATTCTCCGGTCATCTTCCGTACATAAAGGCGTCGCACTTGATCATGTTCCCCACAAAATCTTTGATTTTGCGGGGCCCCGGATCTTACCTGACCGGTCAGGCAAAGCCCGCCCGGTCCAAGGTTTTGTCTGCGGCAAAACGCTTGCGCGCCGTTGACGCGGCGTCGGCGCGCTGCGCCGTTACGGCATGATCTCTGGTCATCTTCCGTACATGAAGGCGTCGCACTTGATCATGCCGTTGTAGAGCTTGCGCTTTTTGTCGGCGGGTCGGCCGAAGCACCGCTCAAATTCCGTGTGGGAGCTGAGCACCAGCACCCGCCACTTGGGAGGCAGATCCCGGAGGGCTGCGCCGAACATTCGATACAGATCCTCGGCCTCCTTCTTTTCCAGCAGCCGTTCGCCGTAGGGCGGGTTGGTCACCAGCTGACCGTATTCGCTGTCCCGGTGGAATTTTCCCGCATCTGCCACTTCAAAGCGGATGCAGTCCTCCACACCGGCCAGCTCCGCATTGTGCCGCGCCAGCTCCACAGCGGCGGGGTCGATGTCGCCGCCCCAGATATCATAATGGCCGTGGAATTCCTTATCCATGGCCTCGTCACCGGCCTCCAGCCACAGCTTGGAGTCCATGTTTTTCCACCGCTGGGCGGCGAAGCTGCGGTCCAGGCCGGGGGCCCGGTTTTTGGCGATGAGGGCTGCCTCAATGGGAATGGTGCCGCTGCCGCAGAAGGGGTCGCAGAAGGGATCCTTTCCCCGGTAACGGGAGAGGGTCACCAGCGCTGCCGCCAGCGTTTCCCGCAGAGGGGCGCCCATGTTCTGGGCCCGGTAGCCCCGCTTGTACAGCCCCTCGCCGGAGGTGTCCAGATACAAGGTCGCTACATCCTTGATGATGGAAAACTGGATCTGATACCGGCTGCCGGACTCCGGCAGGGTCTCCACGCCGTACTTCTCCCCCAGCCGCTTAGCGGACGCCTTTTTCACGATGGACTGGCAGGCGGGGACCGAATGAAGCTGAGAGTTCAGGGAATAGCCCTTTACTGGGAATTCGCCGTCCCGTGGGATATAGTCCTCCCAGGGCAGGGCGTAGACCCCCTGAAACAGTGCCTCAAAATCACGGGCCGGGAAGGAGCCAAGCTCCATCAGCACCCGCGCACCGCAGCGGAGGTTGATGTTCAGCCGGGCAATGTCAGCCAAAGTTCCTTCACAGTGGACTCGGCCGTTTTCCGCCCGGACATTTTTTAAGTCCAGACGGCGCATCTCGTCCGCCACCAGACTTTCCAAACCAAACAGACAGGGAACCGTCAGTGTCATGGTCCATGTCTCCTTTCAACTTTCAAAACTATATTAGGGTCAGTATAACAGACTGTCCGCTGATCCGCAACCGGAAACCGTGCTCCCACCGCAAATTGGAAGTGGTTTTTCGCCGGAAACTGTGCTATACTGCAAGCAGAAATGGATTTTGCAAAAAAGGAGGGTTCTTTGATGATGAACTGGATCTGGCTGGGGGCTGTGGTGGCCTTCGGCGTTTTGGAGGCCGCTACCGCGGCATTGGTATCCATTTGGTTTGTAGGCGGTGCGGCGGTGGCTCTGCTGGCGTCCTTTTTAGGTGCGGCGCTGTGGCTTCAGATTGCCCTGTTTCTGGCGGTCTCCGTGGGTATTCTGGCGGCGGTCCGGCCCCTGATGAAGCGAGCCAACGCAAAAACCGTCCCCACGAATCTGGACCGGGTCATCGGCTGTACTGCCCGGGTAACAGAGGAAATCGACAACGAGGCCGGCACCGGGGCCGTGTATGTAGAGGGCAAGACCTGGACCGCCCGCAGCAGCGACGGCACGGTGCTGCCCATCGGGACCCGCGTGATCGCGGAGCGGATGGAGGGCGTCAAGCTCTATGTGAAGCCGGAGCCGGTAAGCTCCACGCGGCAGAACTGACCGCTTAACTGAATAAAACCCCCTGCGAGGAAGCGGCTATGCCGTTTCCCGCAGGGGGTTTTTATCTTCTATCTTCGGATGGATGCCCCATCGCGCACTCGGAAGATTTTTGTTTTGATCCGTCCCGGTGCAAGAGGTTCCATTCAATTTCGATTTGACAGAGTCCCTGTAAGCACCCGGCCAAAGCAGATCAGCGTCCCGGCCTCCGCTGCAGGCAAGGTCACATCCCCATCCGCACGGCGGCGGTTCAAAGAAAACAAATGTACCGTACCGGAATCGTCCCGGTCATACTGCCGGCAAAGGACCTTGCCGTTCACGCTGAAAATACCTACATCTCCCTCTCGCAGAGGCGTGCGGCTCACATACGCCACCGCGCCGTCCTCCAGATAGGGGGCCATAGCGTCCCCGCTGATGCGGACGGCAAATTCCGCCGTCTGCGGCACTTGCTCTGTGACGGAGATCTCATCAAAATCCTCTCCCGGTACTGCGGAAACACAGCCTACCGCCGCCAGCGTGTGGTACAGGGGGATGATCCTGCCCTCGGGCCGCTCCGCCGGGAGCGGGGACGTCTCCTGTCGGCAGGCCCACAGCGCTTCGGTCACAGACTGCACCGTTTCACGTCCCAATGGAGAAAGCTCCCGGAATTTCCGCAGCAAAGTCTGTTCTTCCGAACTCAGCGTCTGTCCGCCTCCCCGGAAGCTGTCCCGAAACAGTTGATTGGGATCTGTCTCCAAACTGTCAAACAGCCGCAGCATCACATCTTCCTTTGGAAAGCTCAGACCGTTTTCATAGTTGCTCACTGCCGAGGGGGACACTCCCAGCCGCCCCGCCAGTTCCCCACGGGACAGCTTCAGCTCCCCACGCCGGAATTTAATTCGTTCGCCAAAACTCATGGAAAAAAACTCCTTTCGTTCTGTTCCTCGACAACTCTCGACACAGGTGTCTTAATCATAACGAAAAAAAGTGTTGCTGTCAATCCATTTTAACAAGTTTCTTGTAAAATTATTCTTGACTTAGCAAAATTCTTGTGATAATGTTACCTAGTTGACAGGGAACTTGTCCTGGCGATAAGCAAAAGCCACATGGGAAGGAGGGCAGCAAGCAGACGGGCCGCAGGCTGTTCCATGCAAGTCATCCGGTTCCGCTTTCTCCGGTCCACCCGCTGAAACCGTGCGGCGAATACTGCGGGCAGAAAAAAATCGAGCGCAGACAAAGTCTGCGTTCGATTGGTGGGGGAAGGTGGATTCGAACCACCGAAGTCAGTGACAACAGATTTACAGTCTGCCCCATTTGGCCGCTCTGGAATTCCCCCATATGAAATTGTGGAGCTGGTGGACGGATTCGAACCCCCGACCTGCTGATTACAAATCAGCTGCTCTACCAGCTGAGCTACACCAGCAGTTCCCAACAGCAAGGATTATCTTAGCAGAACATATCCAATTTGTCAACAACTTTTTTTCATTTTCGTATTTCTTTTTAGGAGGGATCTGTTTGAGCACAAAAAAGCGCTCCGTTTCCGCCGTGGTACGCTGTTCCATTTGTGGGCGGGAAATCGCGTCAGGAGAGGAATACTGGGTCTGCAACGGCACCTTGGCCTGCACCGACTGTCTACCTGACCTGGCCCGGCAGGAGCTCCTGCCCTGCCGGGTGCTCCGGGGAAAGGAGGACAGACTATGACGCTGTTGGAAATGTCTGTTGTTTACGCGGAACACGCCGCCGTGATCCGAAGTCGGATCGTGGAGCTTCGCGGTCTGACCCGGCAGGAAACGGACCCGGAAGCCGTCCAGGCCCTCAAACGCCGGGTGGCGGCGCTGCTGCCCCTGTGGCAGGAGGCCCGGGATCTGGCCAGACTCACCGCTCATTATTACGACTATGATAAGGAGGCTCACCGATGAATCAGATCAGTCTGGACGCCAAGGGCGGTCAATTTCTGGCAGATCTGGCCAACTGGCAGCGGGAAAGCGCCCCGGATAACTCTGCGGACCTGGAGCGGCTGCGCCGGAATCTGCGCTTTGCCCGCCAGCAGGTGCTCACGAAGCGGCAGCAGCAGATGCTGGAGCTTTACTACGATCAGGGACTCACCATGGGGCAGATCGCCGCCAAGCTCCATCTGAACCGCTCCACCGTCTGCCGCACACTTCAGCGGGCCAGAGAACGGCTTTATGCGTGTCTGCGTTATACCTTATAAGGACAGTTCAGTTAATCTTATAGGCGGTCCGTCTTGCGGTCCGGGAGAAAAGCCCGTATAATAGGGGCAGAATCGTTGATTTTACATCATACGCGCCCGCGCTTATAAAATCTGGTTGAAAAGGAGACCGCGATGGATATGAAACCGATCATTGTCATGGCCGGAACACCGGTAGATACCCAGATGGGCATGGACTGCCTCAGCACACAGGGATTGCCCGGCGTCTTTTGCCCGATATCAGAGGACCCCAACCAGCAGACGGCTTTCCAGATCTCCTCCACGGAGGAAAAGATTGACACCGTAGTCTCCCTTCTGTGCGCGGCGCAGCGGGAGCATGGCTGCGAAAAAGCCTTCATTTACTGCAATTCTCTTTCCGGCGCGCTGGATTTCCAGTTCGTTGCCCGGGAAACCGGCTTGAAGATCGTCACGCCGCTGGACGTTTACCGGCTGCTGGCGCCTAAATATCACTCTCTGGCCGTGATCGCCGCCAACGCTCAGGGCACCGCCGGAATCGAGCGGACCCTGCTCAGTGCCAACCCGGACCTGACCCTGCGCTCTACCGGACTTCTGCCTGTGGTGTTGGGGATCGAGGCCGGAGAGGACCCCGATACGCTGGTGAAACAGAACCGTCTGCCGGAGCTGGTGAACTGGTATCAGGCGTTGGGTGCAGAAGCGCTGGTGCTTGGCTGCACCCACTTCCCCTATTTCAAAGAGGCTCTCCTCCGACAGATCACCCTGCCGGTCATTGACCCCGCAGAGGAAATGCTCCGCCTGCTGAATACCTGAATGAAGAAAACACCCCGTCAGCCGCAATGCGGCTGACGGGGTTCACTTTACTTTCAGCAGGGGTTGCTGAACAGCTCCCGGCAATGCTCCGCCAGCAGCGCCGCCGTCCGTTCAATCCCCAACCGTGCGCTGTTGATGCAGATGTCGTAATTCTCCGGCAGGCCCCAGGGGCGGCCGGTATAATGCGTATAATACTTCTCCCGCTGGGCGTCGGTCTTTTCCACCAGTGCCCGGGCGGCCTTTTCGTCCAGATTTTCCAGTTCCATCCGGTGATGGACCCGCCACTCAAAGGGAGCGCAGATAAACAGGCTCAGGCAATCCACATCCTGCCCCGTCAGCACAAGATCCGCGCAGCGGCCCACGATGAGGCAGTCCTCCTTCTCCGCCAGTTCCCGGATGATCTCGCTCTGCATCTGAAAGAGCACATCCTCCGCCGACTGCCCCTGCTTGACCTTGGGGCCGCCCTGATAGAAGGCCTTGAACAGCCAGGGGTTGCCGGCCTTTTCATCCTTATCGGCGAATAGCTCCTCCCCTACCTCGGCCCGCTCCGCCGCCAGCTTCAGCAGTTCCCGGTCATAGTAGGCAAACCCCAGAGACTCACTGAGCTTCCGTCCGATCTCGCGGCCGCCGCTGCCAAACTGTCGGCCCAATGCGATCACATGCTTTTTCATAGGAACACACCCTCCTCGTTTTCTATGCGTATACAGCGGCAGGAGCCTTCAGCCGAAGGGCCACGCCGCGAATATAGTCCTGAAACATCATATCGATCCGCCGGGTCAGCTCCTCCGGTGTCTGGGTCAACTCTCCCCGGAGCCAGCTCTCCACCGCCCCTGCCATCATAATGGTCACCAGGCAGATCACCACTTCCACCTCCGGCGAATGGGCTGGCAGGCCATTTTCCACCGCCGTCTGCCGGACGGCCCGGTCCACGATGCTGCTGACATCCGCCTCCAGCAGCTGTTTCAAAGATTCCTTGCCCAGAGAGTCCAGCGCGCAGAGGCAGACCGCCCGATTCTGATTGATATATTGGAACAGATGCAGAAAGCCGTTCTGCCAGGGGGACACGCCCTGTTGCTGCTGCAAAAGCTCCAGCGCTTCCTTTTCAAAGGTCCAGCGCAGCAGATCGTAAATGTCCGTAAAATAATAGTAGAAATGCTGCCGCCGCATCCCACAGGTATCCATGATCTCCGCCACGGTGATCCGTTCCAGCGGCTTTTGGGTCATGAGCTGCTTCAGCGCACCGCTGATGGCCTGACAAGTGGTCTCGGAGGTTTTATACCTTTTTCCCATCTTACAGCCCCATTCCGTTAAGTCCTGTTAAGAGTATAGCACAGGTCAAGGGGGCTGTCATTGTTCATTTACAGGCGGTTTGCATAGATTTTAAAAGTTTTTTCAGGCTCCGTCCAGTCAAAAACTGGAAAAACGCAGAATTCTGACAAATGACCGAATTTGACTGTTGCAATTCCAAATGTCTGCGGATATGATACAAGTGATTTCATGTGAATGTGCTGTTGAAACGCGCCATAGAAAGGGGACTCCCATGAGCGACCAGCCAAAAAAAAGCAATTTTTTTGAAAAATTAGCCACGTTTATCGTGGATAAACGAAACCTGATCTTTTTTCTGTACGCTATCGCCATCATCGCCAGCCTGATCACCCAGAGCTGGGTAAAGGTCTGCGACGATCTGACCCAATATCTGCCGGAGACCACGGAGACCCGCCGAGGCCTGACTCTGATGGAGGATGAGATGAAGACCTATGGCACCGCCCGGATCATCGTGTCTCATGTGACGTATGAGATCGCACGGGATCTGGCAGATCAGATTGAAGATCTGAACAACATCTCCTCCGTGGACTTTTGGGACGCAGACAAGTCGGCAGATGATACCACCCTGCCCTCCGCTGCCAACAAGACCTATGAGGATTACATGCAGGGTGCCGACGCCCTCATCACCGTCACCTTCCGGGGCGAAAACGACGACCAGTCCGCCAAGGACGGTCTGGCCGCCGTGAAGGAACTGCTGGCCCCCTATGACACTTACATCTCTACCGATGTGGGCTACTCCAAATCCGAAACATTGAATGAGGAAATGGGCATTATCTTAGTGGTGGCCGCACTGGTCATCGTGCTGGTGCTGCTGCTGACCTCCCGTTCCTACGCCGAGGTGCCGGTGCTGTTGCTGACCTTTGTGGCGGCGGCGCTGCTGAACAAGGGCACCAACTTTATCTTCGGCGAGATTTCCTTCGTGTCCGACTCTGTGACAGTGGTGCTCCAGCTTGCGTTGGCCATCGACTACTCCATCATCCTGCTTCACCGCTTTCTGGAAGAGCGGGAACACGCCCCGGATGACCGGACGGCCTGCATCATCGCTGTCAGCGCCGCCATTCCCTCTATCTCCGCCAGCAGCCTGACTACCATTTCCGGTCTGGCCGCCATGATGTTCATGCAGTTCCGCATCGGCTTCGATCTGGGTCTGGTGCTCATCAAGGCCATCCTGCTGAGTATGCTGGCCGTGTTCACCCTGATGCCCGGACTGCTGATGCTCTTCTCCAAGGCGATGGAGCGGACCCGCCACAAGAACTTCATCCCCCAGATCGACCGCTGGGGCAAGCTGGTCTATGCCCTGCGTCATGTGGGCGTGCCCGTATTCATCGTGTGCGTGGTGGGAGGCTTCTTCCTCTCCAACCAGTGCCCCTATGTGTATGGTGACAACGCCGTCATGACCGTTCGCCGCAATGAGCATCAGGCAGCGACGGACCGGGTGGAAAAGGAATTCGGCACCCAGAATATCATGGCACTGGTGGTCCCCAAGGGGGACACCGCCAGTGAAAAGGCCGTTTTGAAGGAGCTGAGCGGACTGGATGAGGTGGATTATGCCATGGGTCTTTCCAATGTGGAGGCCAAGCCCGGCTACTTCCTCACCGACAAGCTGACGCCCCGGCAGTTCTCGGAGATGATGGGTCTTTCCTACGAGGAAGCCTGCATCCTCTACGCCGCCTATACAGCGGATCAGGAGGATAACTACGGCCCCATCGTGGGCGGCATCGACAGCTATACCGTATCCGCCATGGATATGATCCTCTTTATCTATCAGGAGAAGGAAAAGGGCTATGTGACGCTGGATGACGAGGATGAGCGGGAGATCAATGACGCCTATACGCAGATCACCGACGCCCAGGCCCAGATGCTGGGCCCCAACTACACCCGCATGGTCATGAACCTGAATCTGCCGGAGGAGGGGACCGACACCTTCGCCTTCCTGAAAACCGTTCACAGCATCGTGGAGAAATACTACGATGCCGACGATGTGTACTTAGTAGGCAACTCCACCAGTGACTACGATCAGTCCGTTTCCTTCGCCAGAGACAATGTGATGATCAGCGTCCTGTCCGTGGTGTTCGTGGTTCTGGTGCTGGTGTTCACCTTTATGTCCGTGGGTCTGCCCATTCTGCTGATCTTGGTCATTCAGGGCAGTATCTGGATCAACTTCACCTTCCCCACGGTGCTGCACACCAACATCTTCTTCATGAGCTATCTGATCGTTACCTCCATCCAGATGGGCGCGAATATCGACTACGCCATCGTCATTTCCACCTGGTATTCCGACCTCAAGACCCGGATGACCCCCAGAGAGGCCCTGATCAAGGCGCTGGATCTCTCCTTCCCCACGGTACTGACCTCCGGCTCCATCCTGTCCGCTGCGGGCTTCCTCATCGGGCAGATCACCACGGAGCCGTCCATTGTCGGCATTGGCCAGTGCCTCAGCCGGGGCACGCTGATCTCCATGTTCCTGGTCATGTTCGTCCTGCCTCAGATTTTGGTGCTGGGTGACCGGATCGTGGAAAAGACCAGCTTCCAGGTAAAGCTCCCCGCAACGCCCATCGCTTCTCAGCGTTTCTCCGGCACCACCTTTGTCAATGGCCGTGTCCGGGGCCGGATCTCCGGCTTTGTGGACGCGGAGATCCACGGCGTAGTCAAGGGCGATATTTCCGCCATCATGTCCTCCGGCAGCTATGATCTGCCGGAAGGCAGCGGCCAACCGCCCGAAGCAGGGGCGTCACCGGAGAATACACCGAACACGCCGCCTGCGGATTCTGTCACCGGAAAGGAGGGGGACGCCCAATGAAACGCATTCAAAAATGGTCCGCCCTTCTCATGGCTGTGACCCTGCTGTTTACCCTGGCCGCTCCCGCCGCGCTGGCGGCTGAGAGCACCGTTACCATCAAAACCGCCGAGGATTTGGCCGAATTGTCCCGGAACTGCACGCTGGATACCTGGTCCCAGGGCAAGACCGTGATCCTGGAGAACGATCTTGACCTCCACAGTATTGACTTCACTCCGATTCCCACCTTCAGCGGCACATTCCAAGGTAACGGACACACCATCTCCGGCCTGACCCTTACCGGCAGCGGCAACGTCCGGGGCTTGTTCCGCTACATTCAAAACGGCGCCACCGTTCAGGATCTGACGGTCATGGGCACCATCCACCCCAATGGGCATCAGGATGAACTGGGCCTGCTGGCCGGCAGCAACGCCGGGCGGATCTTGAACTGCATCGCCTCCGGCACCGTCATGGGTGATAATCGCATCGGCGGTCTGGTAGGTATCAATGAAACCGGCGGCGAGCTGGTGGGCTGTGCCTTCTCCGGCAGCGTTACCGGCAAGCATTCCACCGCCGGCGTGGTGGGCGAAAACCGCGGGACCCTGACCCGCTGTTCCAACAGCGGCAGCATCAACACCCACGATCTGGAAGACGATCCCAAGACCGACTATACAAATCTGGCCCAGCTGAACTCCATGGAAAATGTCCCGGCTTATACGGACGTCGGCGGTGTGGCAGGCTATTCCAAGGGCACCATCCAAAGCTGCGAAAACAGCGGCGCGGTGGGCTACGACCAGATCGGCTATAACATCGGCGGCATTGCCGGCCGCAGCGCCGGCTGGCTGGATGGCTGCGTCAACACCGGCACCGTCAGCGGACGAAAGGACGTGGGCGGCATCGTGGGCCAGCTGGAGCCGGAGGTCTTGCAGACCTTCAGCGAGGATTTCCTCGACAAGCTGCTGGCCCAGCTGGATACGCTTCAGGATATCATGGATCGTACCGCTAACCACGCTGACAGCATTTCCGACTCCGTCCACGCCCAGATGAGCGATCTCACCGGCAAGGTCCGGGACACCAAGGACATCGCCAAGGAACTGACCGATGCCATGACGGACTGGGCCAACGGCAACATCGACGAAATCAATGAACTTTCCGCTCGGATCTCTCAGGCGCTGGACGATCTGGCAGACATTCTGGATGACACTGGCAGTGCACTGGATGCATTGGACGCTCTGCTGGATACGCTGGAAAAAGTTCGGAAGGATCTGACCGGCGGCAATGACGCGGCAGAGGATTTTCAGAAAGCCCTTACCAATCTGCGGGATGCCCGGGACGCTGCCCGGGAGACCCATAAGGCAGTCACATCAGCAGCAAAAGATGTTCTGGATGCCATCATCAGCGGTAAGGATCCTCAGGAAGCTCTGGATCATCTGAAGGACGTACTGGGGAATTACAGCACCGCCCTCCGGTTGGCTGGCACCGCTCTGGAGCAGATGCGGCAGGCGCTGAACGCTCTGCCCGCAGATATTTCCCGGCTGAAAAAAGCGCTGGAGGATCTGGGGGATGTGGAGAACGCCGCCCACAAGGCCCTGAACCGACTGGATCAGGTGGTCCGCGGTCTGGAAGAACTGACGCGGAAGCAGGCTGACAAGCCTGAAATCAAAATAGATCCCATCGGATCTGATCTTACGGAAAAAGGCAGCCAGCTTCAAAACGCCATGGATGCCCTTCTGGACAGCGGTGAGGCCCTGAATCAGCTTCTCAGCGATTCCGCAGACACCCTGATCGGTGACATTCGTGCCATCAGCAATCAGTTCCGCTCCATTACGAATCTGATCCGCAGCGAAAAAAGCAATTGGAATCAGGACCAAAGCAAGAGCAAGGAAGATCAGATCCGGGATCATTTCCAGGATTTATCTGATTCCTGCGCCCCCGCCAAGCAGCATGACGGCCGGATCTCCGCCTCCGAAAATAAAGGTGAGATCACCGGCAGCACAAATTTAGGCGGCATTGTGGGTTCCGTGGGAATTGAGATTGACTTCGATCCTGACGGCGATACGACCAAAGTCGGCAACTATTCTTTGGATTTCCACTACCAGACCCGCGCCCTTCTGACCGGCTGCACCAACAGCGGTACCATCACCGGTCGGAATGACTATGCCGGCGGCATCGTGGGACAGGCGTATATCGGTCAGCTCACCGATTGCCAGAGCTACGGCGCCGTCTCCACTGACGGCAGCTATGTCGGCGGCATTGCGGGCTGCTCCGACAGCAGCATCCGCCTGAGCTGGGCCAAATGCGCCCTTTCCGGTGAGGATTATGTGGGCGGCATCGCTGGTTATGGCAAAACGATCTCTGACTGCCGCAGTCTCGTCACCGTGGACGGCGGCGCGTACACCGGTGCTATCGCGGGAGATGTGGACGAGGATGGCTCTGTGACCGGCTGCCTGTTCACCCACGAAACGCTGGGTGCCATCGACGGCATCAGCTACGCCGGGAAGGCAGAGCCCGCCGCCTTCGACGTTCTCTGCGCAGGAGACACTGTTCCCAAGACCTTCTCCCAGATGGAACTGACCTTCCGGGCGGACGGCAAGGTGGTAGCGGTAGTCCCCTTCCAGTACGGACGGGGGATCGACAGCCTGCCGGAGATCCCGGCGAAAAAGGGTTTCTCCGCTGTCTGGCCTGATCTGGACTATACCCATCTCACCGCCAGTCAGACACTGGATGCCGTCTACACACCTTACACCTCCTCCCTGACGGATGACACCCAGACCCTTCCCCAGATCCTGGTGGATGGCAGCTTCAGCAGCCGGGCCACCGTCAGCCACACTTCGGAACCTGTCTCCTGGACAGATGCGAAGGGCACTGCCCGCACCGGCACCGCCGTTACCGTCACGGTGGACGATCCGGATATGACCGCTATCTCCTACACGGTCCACTACCGGCTCCCGGAGGACGGCAAGCGCTATGACCTCTGGGTCAAGACGGAAAGCGGCTGGGAAAAGCAGGACAGCACCGTGGACGGCAGCTATCTGCTGTTCACCTCCGACCGGGAAACCGTCACCTTCTGTGTGCAGGAGCGGACCGCCAGTTCTCTGCTGTGGGTCTTGCTGGCAGTTCTGATCCTTTTGACTCTAATGCTGGTGGTGATCCGGATCCGCAAAAAGCGGGGCCGCCAAACCATACGGAGCCGCCTGCGGAAGGCCCGTCAGAAAAAATCGTAAATATCATAAGCAAGAAAAAAACCGGACTGTGCGGCGTGCAGTCCGGTTTTTCTCGTCTCCCTCTCATGGATTTCGCCAAACGGGGCATACTGTTCGCATGACTTTCAGCTGGGAGGCATGGTATGAACAGCAAACGGATCGGCAGGCGAACAGTTGCGCTCCAGACACCGCCCTCAGTCCTCTCCTTTGCCAACATCGGCGGACGGATGGAGGGCCAGGGACCTTTGGCCAAATATTTCGACGAGCTGTGCGACGATTCCTTTTTCGGCGAAAAAACGTGGGAAAAGGCGGAGGCCACCATGCAGCGTCGGGTTTTACGGCGGGCGTTGGAGCAGGCGGGGCTGAAGCCGGGCGATGTGGACTATGTACTGGCGGGGGACCTGTTGAACCAGTGTATCGGCTCCTCCTTCGGTCTGCGGGAACTGGGCATCCCCTTTTTCGGCCTGTACGGGGCCTGTTCCACCATGGGAGAGGCACTGGCGTTGGCGTCGCTGCTCATTGACGGCGGCTTTGCGGAAACCGTCGCCGCCCAAGCCAGTTCCCACTTCTGCACCGCCGAGCGGCAGTACCGGATGCCAGTCCCCTATGGCAGCCAGCGCTCCCCTACCGCCCAGTGGACCGCCACCGCCGCCGGCTGCACCCTTCTCTCCGCCCAAGGGCCTGGGCCTTATATCACTCACGTCACCTGCGGGAAAATTGTGGATCAGGGTATCACCGATCCCAACAACATGGGGGCTGCCATGGCCCCCGCCGCCTATGACACCCTCCGGGCCTACTTTGCCGACACGCACACCGGCCCGGCGGATTATGATGCCATTTTCACCGGGGACTTAGGAGAGCTGGGCCACGAGATCGTAATGGACCTGTTTCGGCAAGACGGCGTGGACATGACCCGAAACTATGAGGACTGCGGCATGCTCCTCTATGACCGGGACCGACAGGATATGCACGCCGGCGGTTCCGGCTGCGGCTGCTCCGCGGCGGTATTCAACGGCTATCTTCTCACCGGCTTGAAACAGGGCCGCTGGCGGCGCATCCTGTTCGCCCCCACCGGGGCGCTGCTATCTCCCACCTCCAGTTTTCAGGGGGAGTCTATTCCCGGCATCTGCCATCTGGTGTGCGTCAGCACGGAAAGGTAGGGCGTATGGCATATCTTAACGCATTTCTCTGCGGCGGACTTCTCTGCGCCGTGGGTCAAATTCTGATCGACCGCACTCGGCTGACCCCCGCCCGTATTCTGACGGGCTATGTGGTCGCCGGCGTGTTCCTCAGTGCCGTGGGTCTGTATCAGCCATTGGCAGATTGGGGCGGAGCCGGGGCCACGGTGCCCCTGACGGGCTTTGGCCACGCGCTGGCCAAGGGCGTTGAAAAGGCGGTGGCGGAGCAGGGCTGGCTGGGTGTCCTCACTGGTGGTCTGTCTGCCACAGCAGGCGGCATCACCACAGCGGTAGTCTCCGCCGTGGTGATAGCCCTGATCTTCAAGCCGGGAGACAAGCGATAAGAAAACCGGGAGCGGCACAGCCACTCCCGGTTTTTCCCGCATTGTCCGCAAATTGTCACCGAATTGTTCTTCTTTTTCTGTCAAAAAACTGATATAATGAGACTTACATCTACGATTCGACAGAAAGGATCTGGTTTCTATGCGGCGTATCACCACGCTTTTCTTAGCTCTTTTACTGACCCTCTCCCTCACCGCCTGCGGCGGCACGGCCCAGCCGAACCCTCCCGCCCAGACCGGCGATGACGCTTCTCAGACGGAGACCCCCGACACCGCCCCGGAGCCTGCCGAGGAGCCGGAGGAACCCCAGCAGGAGCCATACGTCATCTCCTCCCCCACCGTTGACCGGGGCACCGTGGACGGCGTGACCTATGTACCGTGGGACGGCGTGGTGGAGCATCTGTTCTTCCACCCCATCGTGGCCTACCCGGAGCTGGCCTTTGACGGCGACAGTCAGGCCGACGGCATCGATGACTGGATGGTCACAGTGGACGAATATGACAAAATTCTCCAAAGCGTATATGACCGGGGCTATGTGCTGGTGGACATCAATGACGTATGGAGCGAAAGCACCGACGCCAACGGCCAGCCGGTAATGATCCGGAACACCCTCTACATCCCGGAGGGCAAAAAGCCCCTGATCTTCTCCTATGATGACGTAAACTACTATGACTATATGCTCAAGGATGGCTTTACCTACAAGCTGATCCTGGGAAAGGACGGCCTGCTCTGGAGCTACGGTCTGGATCCTCAGGGCAACGAGGTCATCTCTCAGGATCTGGACGCTGTGACCATTCTGGATAAGTTTGTCCGGGAGCACCCTGACTTTTCCCCCTTCGGCGCCAAGGGCAGCCTCAGCCTCACCGGCTATCAGGGGATCTTAGGCTACCGCACCAACACGGACACCAAGGTCTGGAATGATGAATTGGAGGCCAACCGTCTGAAGGAATGTGAGGCGGTGAAGCCCATCATTGCGGAGCTGAAGCGCACCGGCTGGACCTTCGGCAGTCACACCTGGGGCCACATCAACCTTGCGTCCTCCTCTCTGGACCGGGTGAAGGCGGACACCAAGCGCTGGATGGATGAGGTGGGCAGTCTGATCGGCCCCACCACCATTCTCTACTATCCCCACGGTGCCCGGCCCGACGGGGATGATGTCCAGAGCACCGGCCCCATTTTCAAGTATTTGCAGGAGCAGGGCTTCCGGGTGTTCGCCTCCGTGGGCATCAGCTCCTACTCCAAAATCAAAACTGACATCTGCGCGGTGATCTGTGACCGGCTCCACCCGGATGGCACCACCCTCCGGGGCAGCGACAAGGTCATCGGCTGGTACAGCCAGTTCTACGATGCCAGAGACATCATTGACCTGGACGTGCGCCCCGACCGGGGCGTGAAATGGACGCCGAAATCCGCGTCCTGACCACGAAAAGGAGGCTTTATCCATGAGTCTTGACGAATTGAAGGCTGCGGCCGTAGCCATGCTGGACCGGGCCTACTGCCCCTATTCCCATTTCCCCGTGGGCGCCGCTGTGGAATGTGCCGACGGCACGGTTTTCACCGGCTGCAACATTGAAAACGCCGTTTACCCCGTAGGCACCTGCGCCGAGCGCACCGCCATGGGGAAGGCCATCAGCGAAGGCCACCGGGACTTCGTCCGCATCGTCATCGCCGGACGCAGCAGCGATTACTGCTACCCTTGTGGGATGTGCCGCCAGTTTATGAAGGAGTTCGCCCCGGAGATGCAGGTCATCTGCCTCAACGGCAGGGGAGAGGCGCTGGAGTTGACCCTCCGTGACCTGCTGCCCTACGGCTTTGACAGTACTTTCCTTCCGGGTGAGCAGTAATTCTTCGTAAAAACAATTTTAAACGAGGACAATAAAAGCAGGGCGCTGTGCGATGCACAGCGCCCTGCTTTTTCTGAATTTTTCAAACCGTGAGCTGATCAGCCCTGATTGCCGAAGTAGTAGTTGAAGATATCCCACGGATTACTGTAATAGCCATTGCCGCCGTTATAGGAGCCGTTGTTGGAATTGCTGTTATTGTTCTGGCTCTGCTGGGACTGGCTGTTGTTGTCCGTGGCCTGATCGGCAGGCACAGCGCCCCAGGTCACGGAGACCTCCTGCTGCTGGCCGCCCCGGTAGATGGTGAAAGTGGATTCGTCACCGGCGGAATACTTCTTCTTCAGGGCCACCAGTTCCTGATAGGAGTCCACATCCGTACCGTCGATCTTCATAATGACGTCGCCCATCTTCAACCCGGCCTTGTCAGCGGCGCTGCCCTCCTCCACGGAGTAGATGAACACGCCCTTGGTCACATCGTAGCGGTACTGAGCGGCCATCTGCTCATTCATGGTGCCAGGGGTGATGCCAAGATATGCCTTGTTGCTGACATAGCCGTTGGTCATGATGTCCTGGATCATCGCCGCCACATCGTTGATGGGGATGGCAAAGCCCAGACCCTCCACGCTCTGGCTGGCGTAGCTGGAATACTTGGCGGACACGATACCCACCACCTCGCCGTACTCGTTGAACAGCGGGCCGCCGGAGTTGCCGGGGTTGATGGCGGCGGTGACCTGGATCATGTTGAAGGGGGTGCCGTCCACGTCAATGGCCCGGTTCACGGAGGAAGCGATACCCTCGCTCATGGAGAAGGTCAGCTCACCCAGCGGGTTGCCGATGGCCAGCACGTGATCGCCCACGTTCAGGCTGTCGCTGTTGCCGAGGGTCACGTTGGGCAGATCGGTGGCCTCGATCTTGATGACGGCAATATCGTAATCCTCGTCGCCGCCGATATACTGGGCGTCATAGCTGTCGCCATTATACAGCGTGACCTTCACGGTGTCTGCGTCGCCTACCACATGGTAGTTGGTGACGATGTAGCCGTCCGGCGTCAGGATGAAGCCAGAGCCGGCCCCGGCAGTCTGTGTGGTCTGGCCGAAGAAATTGGGGTCAGAGGTAGCGGTGATGTTGATGGACACCACGCTGTTGACGTTGGTTGCGTACAGCTCCGCGTCCGTCATGGGATTCTTGCCGTCCACGGTTTTCAGCTGGATCTCTGTGGGCTTGCGGTTGGAGACATTCACTTCTGTAGTGTCGCTGCCGGAGTGATTGCCCACCAGATAGGCGGTGCCGCCGCCTACCAGACCGCCCAGCAGAGCGCACACCAGCGCCAGAGAGGCGATCTTCAGGCCCAGACGGTTCTTGCCGTTCTTGTGGGGCGTCTGCCCGCCCTGAGGCTGGGACTGATACACCGGCTGGGAATTCTGAGTCTGCTGCTCCTGCTGCTGACGGTAGCTGTTGAGCTGCTCGTCCACGGTGGGCTGCTTGGCGTCATAGCGCTGGCCCGGCTCTGTGCCGTCCTTGCGATAGGTGTAGTGATACAGATTCTGTTCATCGTTATACATAAGTCAAACCTCCTTGAAAAGCGGGCGCTGATCTGCGTTCCGCCGGGAACTTCCTTAACTTTGATTGTAGTATAGGACCGAAAACTTAAAACTGTCTGAAAAAAATTTTAAGCAAATGTGAACCTTATACATTTTTCTTTTTCCGTCCCTGTGGTACAATACAGCTATCAAAACAGGAGGTGCCGCCATGCTGCGCATCGAAAATCTGAAACTTTCCCCTGGCGGCGGTCCTTCCGCCCTGCGCAATGCCGTTCTTCACATTTTACGGATCCCCGAAAAGGACCTGTTGGCGCTGCACATTCTCCGCCGCAGCATCGACGCCCGGGAGGGCGTCCGCATGGTCTACACCGTGGAGGTCGAGGCGGCGGACGAAGCTGCCGTGCTCCGCCGCTGCCGGGACAAGCACGTTTCCAAGGCAGCCCCCCGGCCCGTCTATCAGCTCCCGGAGCCTGTGACCCCGCCGGAAGTACCGCCGGTGGTGGTGGGCGCGGGGCCTGCGGGCCTGTTTGCCGCGCTGGTACTGGCACGAGCAGGCGCACGGCCCATTCTGTTGGAGCGGGGCCGCCGCGTGGAGGACCGCACTACCGATGTGGAGCGCTTCTGGTCCACCGGAGAGCTGGACCTCACCAGCAACGTTCAGTTCGGAGAGGGCGGCGCCGGGGCCTTTTCCGACGGCAAGCTCAACACCGGCACTAAGGACCTCCGGCACCGCTTTATTCTGGAGGAGCTGGTCCGCTGCGGTGCGCCGGAGGAGATCCTCTATGACGCCAAGCCCCATGTGGGCACCGACTATCTCCATATCGCCCTGAAAAACCTGCGGCGGGAGCTGCTGGACTTGGGTGCGGATATCCGGTTTGAAAGCCAGCTGACAGATTTAGACATCCGGGACGGTGCTTTGCGCGGTATCACCGTCACCGGCCCGGAGGGGACCTACACGCTGCCCTGCCGGCAGCTGATCCTCTGCCCCGGTCACTCCGCCCGTGATACCTTTGAGCTGCTCTACCGCCGGGGCGTCCCCATGGAGGCTAAGCCCTTTGCCGTGGGCGTCCGCATCGAGCAGCGGCAGTCCGATTGCGATGCTGCCCAATACAAACAGTATGCCGGACACCCCGGTCTGCCTGCCTCCACCTATAAACTGAGCTGCCATCTGCCCAATGGTCGGGGTGTGTTCTCCTTTTGCGTCTGCCCCGGCGGACAGGTGGTGGCCGCCGCGTCGGAGGAACACCGGGTGGTGACCAACGGCATGAGCGAATTTGCCCGTGACAAAGAGAACATCAACGGCGCGCTGCTGGTGAACGTCACCCCGGAGGATTTCGGCGGGGACAGCCCCTTGGCGGGTATCGCCTTCCAGCGGGATTTGGAAGCCGCCGCTTATCAGGCAGGACAAGGGAATTACCTTGCCCCCGCCCAGCGGGTGGAGGACTTCCTTGCCAAGCGTCCCTCCACAGGGCCGGGCCGGGTTATTCCCAGTTACCGCCCCGGCGTTACATGGACGAACCTCTGGGACTGCCTGCCGGACTTCGTGGCGGCGTCCATCGCCGAGGCGCTGCCTATCCTGGGCCGGAAGCTGAAGGGCTATGACCAGAGCGACGCGGTGCTCACCGCCGTGGAGAGCCGCAGTTCTTCCCCGGTGCGTCTGCTGCGGAATAACGATCGCCAGTCCCCCATTCAGGGGCTTTACCCCTGCGGCGAGGGCGGCGGCTGGGCAGGCGGCATCCTCTCCGCCGCCGCGGACGGTATGCGCTGTGGAGAAGAGATCTGCAAGCTTCTGTAAAGTATAACTCTATAACAGGATCAGGAGGTCAGCCATGAACAATTTCACTTTTTACGCCCCGACCATGTTTGCCTTTGGCCAAGGGGAAGCCAGCCGCGTGGGTGCGCTGGTCCGTCAGTTCGGCGGCAGCAAGGTCCTTCTGGTGGCAGGCGGTGGTTCCGTAAAGAAAAATGGAGCCTATGACGCTGTTGCCGCCTCTCTGAAAGAGGCCGGATTTCCCTGGTGTGAGCTATGGGGTGTTCAGGCCAATCCCCGCAGTGGCAAGGTGTATGAAGGCATTGATCTTGCCCGGACAGAGGGGGTAGATTTCCTGCTGGCCATCGGCGGCGGCAGCGTCATCGACACCGCCAAGGCCATCGGCATGGGCGTCCCCTATGACGGCGATTTCTGGGATTTCTTCACCGGAAAAGCCAAAATTGAACACACCCTGCCGATCGGCACGGTGCTGACCATCTCCGCCGCTGGCAGCGAAGGCTCCGACAGCTGCGTCATCACGCAGGAGGACGGCAATCTGAAATGGGGCTGCCCCAAAACAGACCTCATCCGGCCCAAATTCTCCGTGTTGGACCCCACCTACACCTATTCCCTGCCGGATTATCAGCTGGCCTGCGGTGCGGTGGATATGCTGGCCCACCTGTGCGAGCGCTATTTCACCAACACGCCGGACGTAGCCCTCACCGACCGGCTGTGCGAGGCCGTGATGAAAACCATTGTGGACGCCGCCCCCAAGGCGCTGGCGGATCACAGTGACTACGCCTCCCATGCGGACCTCATGTGGGCGGGAATGCTGGCCCACAACAATTCCTGCGGCATCGGCCGGGATCAGGACTGGGCCAGCCACCAGATCGAACACGAGCTGTCCGCCTTCTATGACTGCGCCCACGGCGCGGGGCTTGCGGTGGTGATGCCCGCCTGGATGGAATATGTCTGCGGCCATGATGTCATGCGTTTTGCCCGGTTCGCCGTCAACGTATTCGGTTGTGAAATGGATTTCGCCCATCCGGAGCGCACGGTGCAAGCTGGCATCCGCCGTCTGCGGGACTTCTTCCGCACTTTGGGTATGCCCGCCACGCTGGAGGAAGTAGGCGGCAGGGCGGAGGACATTCCTGCCATGGTAGCCCATCGGTGCGAAAAGCCCAACGGCTTCCCCTTCGGCGGCTTCGTCAAGATTCAGGAGGTGGATATGGAAGCGGTTCTCCGCCGCTGTGCCAATTGACTACGCCGCCGCAAATTTCACTTGGAACAACAAAACTCCCCCAAGGAACGATTCCTTGGGGGAGTTTTCCGACAGTTTATTACTTTGCGTATTCGACACACTTCGTCTCGCGAATGAGATTGACCTTGATCTGGCCGGGATATTCCATCTCTTCCTCGATCTTCTTGGCCAGGTCACGGGCCAGGATCACCATCTGATCCTCGTTGACCTGCTCGGGCTTCACCATGACACGAACCTCGCGGCCGGCCTGAATGGCATATGCCTTCTCAACACCCTGGAAGGAGGTGGCGATGCTCTCAAGCTGCTCCAGCCGCTTGATGTAGTTCTCCAGATTCTCGCGCCGTGCGCCGGGACGGGCCGCGGATATAGCATCCGCCGCCTGCACCAGACAGGCCACGATGGTCCGGGGCTCCACATCGTTGTGGTGGGCCTCGATGGCGTGGATGATCTCTTCCTTCTCCTTGTACTTCCGGGCAAATTCCACGCCCAGCTGCACATGGGTGCCCTCCATCTCATGATCGATGGACTTGCCCAGATCGTGAAGCAGACCGGCCCGCTTGGCAGTCTGCACATCGGCGCCCAGCTCGGCGGCCATCATGCCGGCAATGTGGGACACCTCGATGGAGTGCTGCAAAACGTTCTGGCCATAGCTGGTGCGGTAATGGAGACGGCCCAGCATCTTCACCAACTCGGGGTGGAGGTTGCGGATGCCGCACTCGAACATGGCGCGCTCGCCCTCGGCCTTGATGGTGGCCTCCACCTCACGGCGGGCCTTCTCCACCATTTCCTCGATATGGGTGGGATGGATACGGCCGTCAGCGATCAGCTTTTCCAGTGCCAGCCGGGCGATCTCCCGGCGGACCGGCTCGAAGCAGGAGACGGTGATGGCCTCCGGTGTATCGTCGATGATGAGATCCACACCGGTCAGAGTCTCGATGGTACGGATGTTGCGGCCCTCGCGGCCGATGATACGGCCCTTCATCTCGTCATTGGGCAGGGGAACCACACTGACGGTCAGCTCGGCCACGGAGTCCGCCGCGCAGCGCTGGATGGCCTGAGCCACCACTTCGCGGGCGCGGGTCTCGCATTCCTCTTTCATCCGGGACTCCACCTCTTTGATCTTGAGGGCAGTCTCGTGGGTCACTTCGCTCTCCACCTGCTGAATGAGGTATTCCTTGGCCTCGTCAGCGGTGAAGCCGGAGATCTTTTCCAGCATAGCCGTCTGGCTCTGCTTGATGGTGCGGATCTCCTCCTGTTCCTTCTCCATGGCCGCGTGCTTCTGGGCCAGAGATTCTTCCTTCTTCTCAATGGTCTCCAGCTTGCGGTCCAGGTTTTCTTCCTTCTGCTGCAAGCGGTTTTCCTGCCGCTGCAGATCGGCTCTGCGGGACTTTTCTTCCTTCTCGTAATCAGTACGGCTTTTCAGGATCTCTTCCTTGGCTTCCAGCAGCGCTTCCTTCTTTTTGCTCTCGGCGTTGCGGATCGCTTCGTTGACGATGCGCCGGCCTTCTTCTTCGGCGCTGGAGATCTCTTTTTCAGATACTTTTTTGCGATAAAGGAAGCCACCCGCAAAGCCGCCGGCTAAGGCAACAACGCCTATGATCACGGTCAGCATAAACTGTGACTCCTTTCTTTGACTTTGGCGAAAAATGCCATAAAATTCACCGTCCGTCCCACCAGTCAGCGGGCCGGTACGGTTCAGAACACAAACAGGCGGACACCCCTTTTGCCGCCTATAATGATCCCTATATAGTTTAATCAGAAGGCGTAGTTATGTCAAGTCATTTGCTGCAAATTTTGACCGGATCAGCTTTTCCCCCGCAGCCGGTCCGCTTTTCTCCCTATACGTCGATATAGGCCGCAGCGGCGTATCCCACCTGATCTCCGTATTGCACCACATACCATCCATTCCACTCGCCGTAAACCGTCACCTCCGCGCCGTTTGGCAGGTTGGCGATTACCGTACCGGCGGGGGATGGCGTGCTGCGGAGATTCAGTGTGCCGTAGCTCAGGCGGACCGTTCCCCGTTTCGGGTCCATATGCGGGATGAAGGGCAGGCCGAAATACTCCGTCAGCGCCTTGACAAGCTGCCGGGCCACATCCTCCACATGGCTCTCCAGCCAGAGGGCGTCGGAATAGTTGTCATGGTAGCCGATCTCCACCAGCACCGCCGGGAACCGGGACCGGGACACCTCTCCCAGTGCGGTGGTAGGGCGGGTGGTGACCTTGTCGGGCAGCGGGTAGATCTCCCGCAGATTTTTGGCGATCAGCTCCGCTCCCCGCTGCCCACCGGCGCTGCCGGGATAGTAAAAGGCGATAATGCCCCGGGCGGAGGTCTGGGCGGAGCCGTTTCCGATGGCGTTGGAGTGCAGTGCCAGATAGAAGTCATAATAGCCGCTGTTGGCCTCCCGGATGGCGGCCCCCGCCGAGGTATCCGGGTCATTGCGGCGGTAGCGGATGCCGTTGGACCGCAGATACGGCTCCATAGCGTCCACGATCCGGTTCATCCAGTATTCCTCGCTGCCGCTGCCGGTGACATAAGGGTTCCAGTCCTGAGTGGACGGACTTAAAAACACAATGGGCATCAGAGTTCCCTCCCATACAGATGATGAATGTGCAGAGATTTTTGTTATGGTGAAATTCTGTCTGTTTCATGGTATGGCGTTTTCCCCGGAATTGTGCTATACTGGCCCGGAAATCAAGCCTAAAAGGAGCACAGCTTATGAAAATAGAGCGTGGCTATCCCATTTATACCGTCACCCCCAAGGCGGAAAACGCCATCGTTAAGGGCCACCCCTGGGTGTATGATGCAGAGATCCTGAACATGGAGGGCGAAACGGCCAACGGCGGACTGGTGGATGTCATCAGCAGGAAGGGCCGCTATCTGGGCACCGGTTTTTTGTCCCAGCAGTCCAAGATCCGTGTGCGGCTCATCTCCCGGAACGCCAATGACCGCTTTGACGAAGCCTTTTGGCGGCGAAAGCTGCAATGGGCGTGGGACTACCGGAAGTCCGTCATGGACCCGGCGGATCTGGACGCCTGCCGGGTGATCTTTGGCGAGGCGGACGCCTTCCCTGGTCTGACGGTGGATAAGTTCCACGATCTGCTCAGTGTGCAGGTGCTGTCCGTTGGCATGGAAAATTTACAGGACCTTCTGCTCCCTGCTCTGGTGGACATTCTCCGGCAGGACGGCCAGCCCATCCGGGGCGTGTTCCTGCGGAACGACGTGGCCCTCCGGGACAAGGAGGGCCTGCCCCAGGGCAAGGGCTGGTACGCCCTCCCCGGCGAAACTGTGCCGGACAGCCCGGTGGTGGAGATCGTGGAAAACGGGGTCAAGTATCTGGTGGACGTGGAAAACGGCCAGAAAACCGGCTTTTTCCTGGACCAGAAGTACAACCGCCGGGCGGTGGGCCGTCTTGCAGCGGGCAAGACCGTGCTGGACTGCTTCACCCACACCGGCTCCTTCGCCCTGAACGCCGCCCTGGGCGGCGCCAGGCACGTAACGGCGGTGGACGTGTCGGAATCCGCCGTGGAGATGGCCCGGGCCAACGCGGAGCGCAACGGCGTATCCGATATTATGGACTGCGTGGCGGCCAATGTGTTCGACCTGCTGCCCCAGCTGGAAAAGGAGCCGGTGAAGTATGACTTCATCATTCTGGACCCCCCGGCCTTCACGAAAAGCCGGAAAACCGTGGCCAATGCCATCACCGGCTACAAGGAGATCAACTACCGGGCCATGAAGCTGCTGCCCCGGGGCGGGTACTTGGCCACCTGCTCCTGCTCCCACTTCGCCACGGCGGAGAAATTCGAGGCCATGCTCCGCTCCGCCGCTCACGATGCCGGGGTACAGCTGCGGCAGATCGAATCCCGGCAGCAGAACTGCGACCATCCCATCCTCTGGGGCGTGGACGAAACGGATTATCTGAAGTTTTATCTATTCCAGGTCGTATAAATTCTGTTGAATATTGCGAAAAGGACTCGGATACTGATGCATCCGAGTCCTTTTTCTCTGCCCCTAAAATAGCGCCCCGGTGCCCTTTGGCACCGGGGCGCTGCTTTTTCAATTGGTTTTTATTGGGCGCACAAACGGAGATCAGCCGTATCCGCAGGTCACCAGTTCCCAGGCGCCGCCGTCGCTGCGGCCCAGCCACCACTGCCAGCCCTCATACTCCGTATCGGCATCCCAGGCGTCCCGCTGCTCCACGGGGGAGTGAAAGCTGCTGGAAAACAGGATGCACTGAGTAAAAGGCTCAGTCTGCTCTTTCATTTCCAGCCCGTTGAGCCACTCAATGTTTTCGTCGCTGCAGGCCGCGTCGCCGCCGTAGGCCAGGCTGTGAAGTTCACAGCCTTCCCAGGTGGCAAACTCCGCTTCAATTACCTGGATGGCAGCGTCCATGTCCTCCTGGGTGTAGAGTTCGGAATTGCCGTAGTCAATTTTCACCTTGGGCGGCTCCTGGGTGTCCTGCTTGCCGCATCCGCCCAGAGTGCCTAAAATCATGATCGTCAGGGAAACAGCCAAAAGTTTTTTCATATCCATTCCTCCTGCATTCCTCAATCATTTACTTTTCAGGTGATTCTGTGGCCTGACGGCTGAGCCGTCAGGCCACAGGTTTTTTTACGCCTTGATCTCTACGATGCGGACCACGCCGTCATAAACATAGAGGTTCATGGTGTCGCCGTAGGCTTTGGCATCATCCAGCGTCATCCACTTGCCGGTGTCATCGTTGTAGCACTGGACATTGGAGGGGACCTCGTAGGTCCGGCTGCCGAAGGTCACGGCCGTCTTGCCGATCCAGGCACTGGAAGAGACGTTGCTCAGCTTGCTCATGGTGTCAAATCTGGTGAACATGAGCCTGTCATTCACGCTCTTTTTGATACTTGCAGCCACAAAAGCACCAGTGCTGACACTGTTACCGCTATAAACCGTATATTTTTCTGTATCACTGCAAACGATCGTGATCGTGCGGTCAGTCTCCTTGCCGGTTGTCGGATCATACTTGCTGTCCACAATCGCACGGCCAAAAATCATATCGCCTGCAAGGCCGTTATTCAGCACGATCAAGTCCACCTGACCGGCCCAGTTGGTCCGGGCATAGGAGACGCGGCCGGAGTTGACGCCGGTCTGGCTCAGCTCGCTGAGGGCGATCTGTCTGCCGCCGTCAAAGAGCATAACGTTGTCCGCCAGCTTTCTGCCGCCCAGCGTACCTTCCTTGGGAAGCAGGTCACCGCCGACACCGCCGGAGATCTTGTTGAGCTTCAGGCCGCTCTTGTCGGCATACACCGACACTACCTGACCGGCGTATTCGCTCGCTGTGCCGATGTTCAGCAGCGCACCGCCGCAGACCAACTGCACATCACCCTTTTCGGACACCACCGCCATGGCATTGCCCCGGGCACCGGTGTTGTTGGCATCCTCGGCACCGGCCACCTGACCGTCCGCCGTCAGCAGAAGGACGATCTGCTTGCCAGGCTTCAGCTTGGACAGGGAATCCACTGCCGTAGGCAGAACATTCAGTTCCTTGCCGCCCAGCACCGTAATGGTGGCGGGGCTGCTGGGAGAGGGCTTGCAGTCCTCGTAGTAGACGGACACCCGGGTATCGCTGACAATGATGGAATTGGTAGCGGAGGCGTAGGTCGCCACGTCATACTTTTTGAGGTCTGCTGCCGTGGCAGGGGAACCATTCTTGTAAATCTGGTAGCTGTTGTTACCCGCCATGGAGTCCAGTCCGGCAACAGAGCCGTTGGCACCGATGATGACCGCCGCATTGGAAACGCCATTGCTGCCGGTGATGGGCAGGAAGGTCAGGATCTCGCCGGCGCTGTTGAGGACCGCCTTGCCCTTGGAGCCGATGAGGCTGGTGGAGGCAACGGGATGCGCCATGGTATACGTCTTACCGCCGGCAGTCATCGTGCCCTTACCGCCGTCCACGGCGGTAAGGTAGACCTCCTCGCCCACTTTGTAGTTGAACAGCGCCTCGCCCTTGCCGTGCTTGGCCTCAAAAAGGTTCAGGAACAGCTTGGCCGCCTGTGCGCGGGTCAGGCCCGCGTAGGCGGAGGTGATACCGGTGGACTTCAAAAGGCCGTTGGTCTGGGCCTCCGCCATGTAGCTCTGGGGCCACACGCCGCCCATGTCCTCGTCCTTGTAGCCCAGGCCCCGCATGAGGATCGTCACCGCCTGTCCGGCGGTCACGGTCTGGCCGGGCTTGAACTTACCGTCGGCAAAGCCGGAGATGATCCCCTTCCTCGCCGCCATATTGATGTAGGCGGACGCCCAGTGGGAGGGCTTCACGTCCGGGAAGATGGTAACGGTGGAATACCGTCCCAACTCGCCGCTGCCGTCCATGGCGTAAACTGCCATTTTGCAGAACTGTGCCCGGTTCAGAACGGTGTCCGGGCGGAAGGTACCGTCGCCGTAGCCGTCCAGCACACCCATGAGCCGCAGAGTTTCCACGGCGGTGGCGGTATAGCTGTCGCTGACGTCGGAAAATTTGGTGACAGCCGCCGCCCCGGCAGGCACCGTCAGCAGGGAGCCCAGCATGCTGATCGCCAGCAGCCAGGTCAAAATTCGTTTTTTCATAAGTCTCTCTCCTTTAATCCGCCCGCAGGGCTTCCACAGGCTGGAGTTTCGATGCTTTTGCCGCCGGGTAGCTGCCGAACAGCACGCCCAGCGCCACGGAAAGGCCGAAGGCCGCCAGCGTCACCCAAGTGGCGGGGAAAATGGTCATCTGGAACAAAATCTTGCCCAAAGCCAGACTGCCGATGGTGCCGAAGATAATGCCCACAATGCCGCCCATGCCGCAGAGCATACCGGATTCGATGAGGAACTGGGCCACAATGCTGCTCCGCTGTGCGCCAAGGCTCCGGCGGATACCGATCTCGCGGGTCCGCTCCGTCACCGTCACCAGCATGATGTTCATGATACCGATGCCGCCCACCAGCAGGGAGATGGCGGCGATGCCGCCCAGCACCAGAGAGATCATAGTCAGCTGCTGGTTCTGATAATCCTGCCAGTAGCCTTCCTTCTGCACCTGATAGCCGCCCATGCTCTGATCCACCACGCCGGAGAGATACCCGCCGATCTCGGTGATGGCGGTTTTCATGCTGGCGTCATCCTTGGCCTTTACCAAAAATTCTGTGGGGGCCGTATCCCCCAGCAACCGGGTAGCGGTGTAGGGAAGGATCATAAAGTTATCCGTCTGGTAAGCGGAAGGGGTATCCGGCTCCACGCGGGCGCCATACACGCCCACCACTTCAAAGTTGTTGCCGTTGACCTTCATGATCTGTCCCACAGGGTTGGCGCTGCCGAAAAAGACCCGCGCCGCCTGCGCGCCCAGCACGCAGATCTGATTGTATTTCTCGCAGTCCAGCCACGCAAGGTCTCTGCCCTTTGCGATTGCCAGATTGTTGCAGGCGCTGTACTGGTCGGAGCCGTAGTAGATCTGCGGGGGACCGCTGACCACGTTGTACTGCTGGTCATATTTCCACTCCATTGTGGAGCTGTTTTTCGTACCGTATACCACCGTAGCGTTGGATGAGCCCTTGGGGGTAATGCCAATAATGGACTCCTTCAGTCCGGAGCAAAAGCGGTACAATCCGGTAAAATAGTCCTTGCTGATAGGGTTGCCGGCCTCGTCGTACGTATACGCATACACGCTCACTTCAATGCGGTTGGCGCCCATGGCGGCAAACTGCTCCATGGTTTTGGCCTTCATACCCTCCATGGTGGAAACGATGGTCATAACGGCGGCAATACCGATGAAAATAGAGAGAATGGTCAAGGCGCTGCGGCCTTTTTTCCCGCAGATGGACCGCCAGGCCATCTTAAATGCCTGCCCGATGTTCAATACCAATCCACCTCCTGTGGGTGATCCTCGATGATCTTTCCGTCCGCGATCCGCACGATGCGCCGGGCCGTGGCGGCGATCCCGTTGTCATGGGTGATGAGAATGACGGTGCTGCCCTCCTTGTTCAACTGCTGGAGGAAGCCCAGCACCTCGTGGCCCGTCCGGGAATCCAATGCGCCGGTAGGCTCATCCGCCATAATGATGGGCGGATGGGTGGAAATGGCCCGGGCGATGGCCACACGCTGCTGCTGGCCGCCGGACATCTGGGTAGGCTTATGCTGCGCCCGGTCGGCGAGACCCACGCGGGTCAGCGCCTGTATCGCCAGCTCCCGCCGGTCAATGGGATCGATGCCCTGATAGATCAGCGGCAGCTCCACGTTTTCCAGCACCGTCAGATTCTGGATCAGGTTGTACTGCTGGAAAATGAACCCGATCTGCTTGTTGCGGATGCGGGAGAGCTCCTTGTCGGAAAGCTCCCGGACATCCACGCCGTCCAGACGGTAAGTGCCCCGGGTGGGGATGTCCAGACAGCCCAGCACGTTCATCATGGTGGACTTGCCGGAGCCGGACTGGCCCACCACCGCCACGAACTCGCCCTTTTCAATATCCAGCGAAACGCCGTCCAGGGCCCGGACCTCGCTCTCAAGGCCCTCGCCGTAGATCTTATAGACGTCCCGCAGTTCGATCAGTTTCGCCATGGCTTAACCCCACGCCTGATCGGTTATCATCTGGGTAAAGACGGTGTCGCCGTCATTTACGCCGGACTTGATCTCCACGTTATATGTATCCTGAATACCGATCTCCACCTGAACGGGATAGAAGCCGCTGGGAATCTCCTCGTCCTGATAGGGCAGCTCCAGCGCGTTGTCCGGCCGGCTGTCTGCCTGCACATAGACCACGGTGGCGGAAGAACCATCCTCCAGCCCCACGGTACGCACCGCCTGGATGGGCACCATCAGGCAGTTGTCATTCTGGCTGGCCTGGATCTGATAGTTCACATAGCTGTTGACCTGGAGGTTGCCGTCCGTGTTGTCCGCGGAGATGGTGATGGGATAGGAGGCCACGCCGTTATTCACAGTGCTGGACAGGCTCACCGTCTCCACCGTGCCGAAGGCGCTGGTGCCCCACTGGTCCAGGTTCACGGACATACCGGTCTTGATGTAACTGATGTTCCGCTCGTCCACGGTGGCGCTGACGGTCACGGTGGAGGTGTCGGAAACGGTCACAAGGGTGCTGTTTGCCTGAAGTTCCTGCCCCGGCGTCACGGACAGACCGATAACCTGACCGGAAATGGGAGCCACCGCATTGCAGTTGTCCAGATTCTTCTGGGCGGCCTCCAGCTTCTTCTGGGCCTCTTCCAGATTCTGCTGTGCGGTGAAGATCTCCGTCTCGCTGTCCTCGCCGTCGATCCGCACCAGAACCTGGCCGGGCGTTACGGCGAGATAGTCCACCAGATTACTGGAGATCACCGTGCCGCTGACGGTGGAGTTCAAATCTCCCACCCGGTAATATTGCAGTTTAGCGGCTTCGTAGGGATACACGGTATCGCCGTTCACAATCGTAGTGGCAGTAGCCACCATATCCTTGGCCAGCACACCCTCATTGGGGATCACGATCTCGGCGGAAAACAGCTTAGAACCCTCCGGCGTGATGCGGCTGACCATGTGGACTGCCTCCACGGTGCCCTCCACGGTGGTCATCAGGGCAGGGATAGAGACCTGCACCTTCTGCCCCGCCTTCAGCTCCCCGGCGTAGGCGTAGCTGTAATACTGCTCCAGCCGCATCCGGGTATCGTCCGCGAGGACGGCGACCTTGGTGCCCTTGCTAATCTCGTCGCCGGGGTTCAGTGTCACAACATCCATCAGTTTTCCGGCGTAGGACGGAGAAAGATTCAGCCCCGCAATGTCCTTTTGCAGCGTGTTGATCTGCTTCTGATAGCCCTCAACCTCGTCCCGGGCCTTCTGGACCTCCGTGGCAGCATTGGGGGAATCAATGGTAAACAGGGGGTCCCCCTGCTCCACTTTCTGTCCCTCCTCCACGAATACATCCATCACCGTGCCCGCAGTGGTCAGGCTGATAGTCTCGCTGTTCTTGGCCTTTACCAGACCGCTGCCGTCCACCTCGGAGCTGATAGCGCCGTAGGACACCGTCGCCATGCCTACCTCGCTGCTGCCGTCCTTCTTTTTGAAGAATTTCACGCCGCCTGCGATCAGGGCGGCCACGACCACCAGCGCAACGATCCGCCGGATCGTACGCCGCCGCTTTTTCTTGTCTGCCGTGCTTTTTTCCGGCTTTTTCGCCGGGGTCTCCGGTGACGCCGGAGCGGCTGTCTCCGCCGGGGTCAGCTCCTTTTTCTCTTCCATGATCTCTGCCATGACATATTCTCCTTTTACGATTCTCCGGGCTGAGGCCCGCTTGTTTCCGATCCAGTGCTGTCAGCGCCCAAACAGGGCTGCCGACAGGCATATTCACCTTCGCTCACTGATGTTAATATAGCCAATAGGGTAAATCAACAACAAAACAGTAACAAATTCCATCAAAACCGCTTTCATTTGTAATAGACGGATTCAACCGCGAAAAGGTTTCCTTTTTTGCAAAAACTTTTTGATAACAGCAGACCGCACCGCCCGGGATCATGGGCAGTGCGGTCACTTTTGTTGTTTTCAGGAGATCAGGCAGCCAGCCGCCGGGCGCTCATGCGCTGGATCAGCACGATGCCGCCGACCATCACGAGGCCAACCACATCCGATGCGGTGCCGGGGATCATCATGCACAGACCGCCGGCAGCCATCGCCAGACGGAACAGCATGGGGATCTTCTTATAGACGAAGCCGTTCAAAGCCGCAGCCACACCAAACAGACCGATGAGGGCGCTGACTACGATCTGCACCACTTCAAATGCGCTGCTCACATTGTCAAACAGCATAGCGGGGCTGTACGCAAAAATGTAGGGCACGATAAAGGCCGCGACGGCCAGCTTGGTAGCGTTGATGCCGGTTTTCATAGGGTTGGCCTTGGCAATGGCGGCGCCGGCGTAGGCAGCCAGAGCCACCGGAGGCGTAATGTCCGCCACGATGCCGAAGTAGAACACGAAGAAGTGAGCCGCCACCAGAGGGAAGTCCATCTGCACCAGAATGGGGGCGCAGGTGGAAGCCATGATGCAGTAGTTGGCGGTGGTAGGAACGCCCATGCCCAGAATGATGCAGCAGATCATCGTCAGCAGCAGGCCGATCATAGTGGCGTCGCCTGCCATCTGCACGATGGCATTGATAAGGATGGAAGCAAGACCGGTGACGGTAATGCAGCCGGCGATCATACCAGCCATGGCACAGGCCACAGCCACGGTGATGGCGCCCTTGGCGCCGGCCTCCAGTGCCTCCACGATTTTACCGAAGGTCAGCCGCTCATCCTTGTTCAGGAAGCCCACCACGATGGCGGCCAGAATGGACACCGCCGCGGAGAACTGCATGGTGCGGCTGCCGGAGGAAACCAGGAAGATCAGCAGGGCCAGAGGTATGATGAGATAGGCACGCTTGGCGAGCTCACCCCAGGAGACCATCTCGGACTTGGGCATACCCTTCAGTCCCAGCTTCTTGGCTTCCAGATGGACGGCGATGAAAATGCCGGTGAAGTACAGCACGGCGGGAAGGATGGCCTTTACAGCCACCTTCGCATAGGGGATATTCATGTACTCTGCCATCAGGAACGCCGCTGCGCCCATGATGGGGGGCATGATCTGACCACCGGTAGAGGCGGCAGCCTCCACCGCGCCGGCGAACTCCGGCTTGTAGCCGGTTTTCTTCATCATGGGGATGGTGACGGAGCCGGTGGTCACGGTGTTGCCCACGGAGGAGCCGGACACCATGCCGCACAGGGCGGAGGAAATGACCGCCACCTTGGCGGGGCCGCCGGAGGACCAGCCCGCCAGACGGTTGGCGAAGCTGATGAAGAAGTTGGCGATACCGGTGCGCTCCAGAAATGCGCCAAAGATGATGAACAGCACGATGTAGGTGTAGCAGACGCTCACCGGCGTACCGATGACGCCGCTGGTGGTGTAGAACAGCTTATAGACGATGTTCTTCAGCGCCTTGTAAAAGCTGGGGTCCCAGCTGAGCTGGTTATAAAACGTGTAGATCAGCAGCAGGCCCAGCACCACCAGAATGGGCAGGCCCACGCACCGGCGGCACAGCTCGATCAGTACCACAATACCGATGGCACCGACAATGATGTGGACGGGCTGGAGCTTGGTGGCCAGCTGAATGATGGAGAAAGCGTTGATGGCAAAATAGAAGAAGCTGCCAGCGCCCAGAACCATCAGGATCCAGTCATACCAGGGCACATGGTTCACCCGGGCAGCACCTTTTCTGGCGGGATACACCAGATAGCCGATGATGATGATAAAGCCCAGAAACAGGGACAGCCGCCGCTCCGGAAGTGCCTTGCTGAACAGGGTCATCAGGATACAATAGATTGAGAAGGCCGACATCAGCACCCGCAGGGCGATTTTCGGAGCCCCCTCCCAGATACGGGTGTTGGATTCCCGGTCATACTTTTTCATGACCGCATCCACGTCCGCCTGGATATCATGCTCCATCTCGTGCACCTCGTGGTCGAGTGCCTTTTCCACTTCAACAATGGGGTCTTTTTTCTTGAACAGGCCCATATGGTCTCCTCCTTGATCGTTTTCTCACATCCGCAGTTGACAGGGGCAGCGGATCTCTGTCCTTCTCAACCGGGGATCGGGGTAAATTCTTGTAAATTGGTCCGCAGCAAGCGCTCTGTTCTTCCGTTCCGGAGAGCTGTGCTTCTCTTTAGAACCACTCACGGCTGCGGCGGATTTCTCCGCCGCAGCCTGAATGACATACTTATAGGTATGGAAATGGCGGTGATGCTGTAAAGATCCCGTTCAGATCTTTACTTGGTTGCCACATCGAAGCCCTTCTCGGCGAAGTACTTGGCAGCGCCGGGATGATAAGGCACAGAGGTGATAGAAGCGCCAAACTCGGTGGACAGCTCGCCGTACTTGGCGTGGCTGCTGATCAGATCGGGGGCGTTGTCGAAGATGTCAGCCGTCAGAGCATAGATAGCATCCTCAGATACATCGTCACGGGCCAGGATCACAGCGCCCACAGCCACGGTGGTCACATCCTCGTCCTGACCGTTGTAGGTACCGGCGGGGATGACGTGCTTGGTGTAGTAAGGAGAGGCGGCCAGCAACTCGTCGATATGGGCGTCATCCAGAGACACCAGATAAGCAGCCTTGGTGGTGGACAGATCCATGATGGCAGTGGTGGGGGCGCCGGCCACGATGAAGGCGGCGTCGATCTTGCCGTCCTTCAGGGAGTCAGCGCTGTCGCCGAAGCTCTGATAGGTGGCATTGATCTTGGTGAACTTGCCGTCAGCGTCCAGATCGCCCAGACCATAAGCGCTCAGGATGTCCACAGCGTTGAAGTACACACCGGAACCGGCAGCGCCGACAGACACGTTCTTACCGGCCAGGTCAGCCACGGTCTTGATGCTGGGATCGGTGGTGACGATCTGCACATCTTCCATGTACAGGGCGGCCACGGTGGAGAAGCAGTCGATGGGGTTCTCAAAGAGGTTGGTGCCGTTGTAGGCATAGGCCATCACGTCGGACTGGCAGAAGGCCAGCTCTGCGTTGCCGTCTGCCAGCTCTTCCACGTTGGACTTAGAGCCGTTGCCAACCAGACCGGTGACAGACACATCGGTATTGTTGGTGGCGTGCTGGGCGATAACGGAGCCGAAGGCATAGTAGGTGCCGGACTCGCCGCCGGTGACGAAGCGCAGCTTCGCGGTAGAAGCAGCGGGAGCGCTGTCGCCAGTCTCATTGCCGGAGGCGTTACCGCCGCCGCAGGCAGTCAGAGAAGCGATGAGGCCCAGAGCCAGAATCAGAGAAAACACTTTTTTCATTCCAAATCCCTCTTTCACAGTTGAATTAGGTGGAAACGCCCGGTGCTTTTTTCAAGGGTGTTTCCGTAAGCATGTGCATAGTATACATGTATATCATTCATTTTGCAAGGGTCATTTTCTCTTTTTGGTGATTTTTTGCAATGTTCAAGTATTCATCTTGCATTTTCACGCTATTCTCTGCGTTTTTCCGCAAATGTCTTGCAAAACAAATGTCCGTCTTGCAAAAACACGCCCCGCCAGGAAAACCAGCGGGGCGTGTTTTGTGCAGTTTAACTAAGAGCAACTTACTGAATCACCTTGGAGTCTACAACTTCCTTCAGCTTGGCGGTGAAGTCCTCCAGGCTCATAGCGCCCAGATCCTCGCCGGCGCGGGTACGGACGGAGACCGTCTTGTTTTCCATATCCCGGTCACCCACAACGATCATATAGGGCACCTTCTCCAGAGTGGCCTCACGGATCTTCTTGCCGATCTTCTCGTTGCGGTCATCCACCTCCACGCGGAAGCCCTGGCCGTCCAATGCGTCAGACAGATCCTTGGCATAATCCAGCGCACGGTCGGTGACAGGCAGGATCTTCACCTGAACAGGAGCCAGCCATGCGGGGAAGGCGCCGGCAAAGTGCTCGGTGATGATGCCGATGAACCGCTCGATGGAGCCGAACACAACACGGTGGATCATCACGGGCACGTCCTTGCCGCCGTCGCTGGTGGTATACTCCAGATCAAAGCGGCCAGGCAGCTGATAGTCCAGCTGAATGGTGCCGCACTGCCAGGTACGGCCCAGAGAGTCCTGAATGTGGAAGTCCAGCTTGGGGCCGTAGAACGCGCCGTCGCCGGGGTTCACCACATACTCCTTGCCGATGGAGGTAATGGCGTCGGCCAGAGCGTTCTCTGCCTTCTCCCAGTCCTCCCGGGTGCCGATGTGGTCCTCGGGCATGGTGGACAATTCGATCTTGTAGGGCAGGCCAAACAGAGAGTAGACCTCGTCGAACAGGCGGGCGATGCGGATGACCTCATCCTTGATCTGGTCCTTGGCCAGCAGGATGTGGGCGTCGTCCTGAGTGAAGCAGCGGACACGGAACATGCCGTGGAGCGCGCCGGAGAGCTCATGACGGTGGACCAGGCCCAGCTCACCGTACCGCAGGGGCAGGTCTCGGTAGGAATGGGGTTCCAGCTCATAGACCAGAATACTGCCGGGGCAGTTCATGGGCTTGATGGCAAAGTCCTCGCCGTCAATGACGGTGGTATACATATTATCCTTGTAGTGATCCCAGTGGCCGGAGGTCTCCCACAGAGTCCGCTTCATGATCTGAGGAGTGGAGATCTCCACATAGTTCCACTTCTTGTGGACCTGACGCCAGTAGTCGATCAGGGTGTTCTTCAGCACCATGCCGCGGGGCAGGAAGAAGGGGAAGCCGGGGCCCTCGTCCATAATGGTGAACAGGCCCAGCTCCTTCCCCAGCTTGCGGTGATCCCGCTTCTTGGCCTCCTCAATGCGCTGGAGGTAGGCGTCCAGCTCGTCCTTCTTGGGGAAGGCGATGCCGTAGATGCGCTGGAGGGTCTGGCGGCTGGAGTCGCCCCGCCAGTAGGCGGCGTTGCAGGCGGTCAGCTTGATGGCGTTGCCCTTGACCCGGCCGGTGGAGTCCAGATGGGGGCCGGCGCACAGATCGGTGAACTCGCCCTGCTTGTAGAAGGAGATGTGGGCGTCCTCCGGCAGATCATGGATCAGCTCCACCTTGTAGGGCTCGCCCTTCTCCTCCATGAACTTGAGGGCCTCTTCCCGGGGCAGCTCAAAGCGCTCCAGCTTCAGCTTCTCCTTGCAGATCTTGCGCATCTCTCCCTCAAGCTTCTCCAGGATCTCCGGAGTGAAGGGGAAGGGGGAGTCCATGTCGTAGTAAAAGCCCTCGTCGATGGAGGGGCCGATGGCCAGCTTTACCTCCGGGTACAGGCGCTTCACCGCCTGGGCCAGAATGTGGGAGCAGGTGTGCCAGTAGGTCTTGCGGTAGCTCTCGTTTTCAAAGGAAAATTCGCTGTTCTTGTTCTCTAAGGAAAATTCGCTGTTCTTGTTCTCTTCGGACATTCTGATAACCTCCTTTTCGTCTGTGGGGGGCGGCACACGGCGCGCGCCCCGGTAAAATGCGGCGGGGTTACAGCAAAAAAAGCGCCTCACCCCTGAGTGTGTCAGGGGTGAGGCGCTGTCATACGTCCCACGGTTCCACCCTGCTTGCCAGAGACGCACAGACGCCCGGCAGGACAACCGCAACACGCGCAGGCCGAACAAACGGTCGGGCAAATGCCCGGCGGCAGGTCCGGCACAGCGTGGAACAGCTGGCCGCCGCAGAGGGCGCACAGCGTGACAACTGGCCGCTTGTGACTTCCTGTAACGGGAAAGCCCCGGCCCGGTCATCCCGGGCGGCTCGGGAGTGGTACAGCCGCCGCGTGTCGTGGGGCGCTTCCACCGTGTGCGCCCCTCTCTGTCCGCCGCTGTGCGGGTTCGTCTCCGTCAAAGCCAATTTGAACGGACCTACTATATCACTGAGGGGGAGGAAAGTCAAGAGTCCACTTTATCCCGGAGCCCGCGGGCGTGTAGGAGTACAATACATATTGGACAGATGAATAAAAAAGGATGAAGGATAAGGC
>ERZ772954.327-NODE-327-length-50478-cov-13.358844_pt1 | contig 50478 bp, 55 predicted proteins | sample MGYA00580684_ERZ772954 | MGnify/ENA primary metagenome ERZ772954 (study PRJEB29015, sample SAMEA2737654) | human gut metagenome | biome: human gut; feature: human-associated habitat; material: faeces | place: China | collected 2012 ...
ATTCCAGAGTTTGGATGCTGCATAACACATATGCCCTATGATATTGGAATATTCCGGACAGATCTTTATGGATGCTTTATGTGACAGCAGCATTCCTCTTCCTCCTTCATACACTCTTACGGATGGAAATTTATAATCCACCTTGAATTAATACAACTTGCTCTGATGCTCAATATAACGTCAAATATTTTCCTCAGATACAGATCCGACTGTTTCCACATAATAGGAATGGTTCCACAGCTCTCCTTTCCACAGCTGGTTTCTTATTTCTGGAAAACGTTCAAACAGTTTTCTGCCGGTGATCCCCTTCAGATACTTGACAATTGCTGTTATGGACAGCTTTGGTGGAGCTGATACAAAACAGTGGACATGATCACTTTCACCACATTCAAATAAGTGAACAGTAAAACCCTTATCCTCAGCAATCTGCTGCACCAGTTTCTGAAGATATTCCTCAATTTCTTGGTTTAATATTTTCCGCCGGTATTTCACCGACCATACCATATGGTAGTTGATATTACACACACAAGTTCTATAATGTATTAGATTTTCTTTCATATATAGTATAACATGATGAGTGGAAATGTGCAGCAAAACCCCAAACATATTTTCGATTGTTTGTATGCCGGTTACGGCACTAATATCAGGGTGGGAGAGGAATCATTATATTTTTTCAATGTGCAGATATGCACAATCCTGCGCTTTCATCTCGGTAATTGAATTGCCGAGGATTCCCGCTTATTATCCTAAAAGAAACAGCCCCGTCGGGGCTCTAACTTAATCAAGGAGGATTTTTTATGGCAAAGATCGACCATGCCGCGATTCGTACAAGTTCCTACGAAGACGCCCAGAAATTTTTTGAAGATGTATTTGATATGCATATATGGAGAGAAATCGGAGAAAAGCCATCTCGCAAATGCTGGTTCCGCGAGGGTATCCAGCTCTGCGAGATGGAAAATATCAATATCACTGCCGAAAACGGCTATGATCATATTTCTATCGCCGTTGATTCTGTAGAAGAAACAATGGAAAAGATCAAAGCTTATCCTGTGACTCCGATCAACGATCACTGGTTCTCTCTTCCTGATGGAACGAAGATCGAACTGAAACTTCTGGAAAACTGGAAAGTGAACGACTGATATTATTTCAGCAGACCTTCGACAGCTTTTTCCAGTTCATCACGGATCTTGATGTGCTGTGGACAGACTTCTTCGCATTTGCCGCATTTGACACATTCTGTTGCGGATTTTCTGCCGTGGCCGCCTACGAGCCAGTTTTCCTGGTGGAGTGCCTGCGGTTTGCTTCCGTACAGAGTCAGATAGTTCATTGCCGTGAAAGAACCGGAAATTCCGATCTCCTTCGGACAGACTTTTGCACAGTAGTTGCAGGTTGTACATGGGATCAGCGGGATCTTCTTTAATTCTTCCTGCGCTTTGTCGAGGGTTTCTTTTTCTTTCTCGGAAAGTCCGTCAAATGTCTTCATGTAGGAAAGGTTGTCCTGCATCTGTTCTACGTTGCTCATTCCGGAAAGTACTGTGATCACACCTTCCAGGTTTGCCGCAAAACGAACTGCCCAGGATGCCGGGGAGGCGTCTGGTTCTGTGTCTTTGAGGATCTTTTCTACGCTTTCCGGCGGGGTTGCAAGCATACCGCCCTTGACTGGTTCCATGATGATGACCGGTTTGCCGTGCTTACGTGCAACCTCATAGCATGCTCTTGACTGGACTGCCGGGTTTTCCCAGTCTGCGTAGTTGATCTGGAGCTGGACGAATTCCATCTCAGGGTGTGCAGTCAGGATCGCTTCCAGTTCTTCCGGTGTGGAGTGGAAGGAGAAGCCTACATGTTTGATCAGACCCTGGACCTTTTTCTCCTGGACTCAGCTCCAGAGATCAAAGTTATCAAAATACTGTGTTCTCATCTCGCCGAGATTGTGCAGCAGATAAAAGTCAAAATATCCTGCTCCTGTCTGTTTCAGGGATGTTTCAAACTGTGCTGTCGCATCTTCTCTTGTCTTGCAGTTGATCCATGCTGTGTTCTTGGTCTGTTCTACATCGATGGTGTCGTCATCCAGCTTCGGAAGACGCATCAGACCGAATCCAAGTTTCTTGATTTCTTCGCCTAAATATGCCGTGTATTTTCTCCTCTCAACTTATAAAAAATTTTTTTATGCCATCAGCCATTCCTTTGACCATTTTTTGCTGGTAGGATGGTCGCTGCATCATTCTGTCTTCTGACGGATTCGACATATATCCAAGTTCAATCAGTGTTGTCGGGACTTTGCTCCAGTTATTTCCACTCATGCTGTCTGTTTCCCATATATATTCTTTCCTGCATCCGGTTGCCTTCACATAAGAATTCAGCACTGCTTTTGAAAGTGCATAGCTTTTCCTGTACATGCTTCTGGAAACGTAACGGTTCCTGGAGGTTACGCAAATTGTCATCGCGCCATTTACCGATGAATAATCCACTCCATTTGCATGAATTCTCAGATATGCATCTGCTTTTGCTCTGTTTGCAACTCCTGCTCTCTGTGCACAGCTTATTCTGGTTTTGTTGTCATTTCGGGTCATAATCACACGACATCCCTGTGCTATCAGTGCTGTACGAAGTTTTTTGGCTATATTTAATGTAAGCTGATATTCTCCAATTCCTGTAGCAACTCCTTCTGTGCCGGAACTGCATTTCGCTTTTCTTTCGCTTGAGCCCGGTCCCAATGGTTCATATCCACTCATCTGGACTCCGGAATGTCCCGGATCAAGAACAACTACAGGTACCCATACTCCATTGCTATTGATCTTTCTTCCCTGAATTGTGGTGTTTCTTCTCATTTTTCCACTTCTTTTATCGAAATAGCGATAATGATTTTTTGTGTACACCCATCCTTTCAGCTGACCCCCCTGGTAATTAAAACAATAATAGTCATTTCCGATTTTTGACATGCCTTTCAGCATTCTGCCATTCTGGTAATAGTATCTCTTCCCGGAAACAGTTTTCCATCCGGTATACCTGCCGGCAGCCTGTACAGTCTGAGGCAAGATACCACCCTGCATCCCTGTTTCGCTCAAAATCCCACCAAGCAAAAGCAGGCACAGCAATATACTTATAGTTTTTTTTACTTTTTTCAAATCTTTCCTCCCTCCATAAAAAAACTGCTTTCTGTTCGTTTCATTAAATATTATATTCCGAACAGAAAGCAGATGCAATCTATATTTAATTATGCGATACTCTTTTCCATATGTTTGCGTTCAAACAGTCTGTCGATTACTTTGTTACATAGGATCGTATATACTGCTCCGAATACGTTGGCACCGATACGAAGTGCTACTGCTGCCGGCATGCCGAACAGTCCTGCTGCGATGGATAATGCTCCGAAAGTATTGAATGCAGTCTGCCAGGCATATCCTGCTGAATAGCCTACGCCAATTCCACCGATCATGCCGATATACGGATACATGGATTTCGGAAGGATCAGGTATAATACGATGAATAAAGCACATCCTACAATGTTGAACATTCCTCGTTTTCCTGCGCGTCCCATGCAGTCTTCGGTAAATGGAAGACATACAGACATGCAGGCAATTCCTGCCCACATTGCTCTCGGAAGTCCCAGAAGGTTCATGAAAAGCATTGCGCTGGAAACGATAAGTGTCAGTTTGAGATACCATCTTCCGCGCGCAGAATTCAGGTCGAATTCACGGAAAAGATCCAGGAATGTTCTTCTATATGGACGGTTCTTTTGATTCTTATAGAAGATAAACATGCAGAGCAGCATTCCAACGGCGAGTCCTTCTACTCTCTTTATGTATTCTGCTCCGGTCACATCGTACCCCAGCAGGAGAAGGTATCCCAGGACAAATGTAGAATGATTATACATGATCACGTTGTGGCATCCCAGGATCATCAGAAGCATGATACAAATGATATTCACGGCAAATGCCGGTACTGCGGAGACTGAATTCGCGATCCTTGGTCCGGCCATCAAAATCCCGTAAATCCCTGCAATGCAAAACAGCCCATGTGTCGTCCGTATCCCGAAATCTGCCTGTCTGAGCACCAGCACCGCCAGAAGAACGGTCACGCCAACCACGCTGTTGTTACTGCCGGTAAGCTTACTGTACAAAGACACAACCGCCACACAGAATGCCATCACGAGGTATACCTTGAAATTGTAGATCAGAATGTGTCGTCTTTTTTCCTTTGGATCTGTGGTGTTTTTGATCAACTGCTTCGAGCCCACAGAACTCAGCTGCAGTTCCTGATAAAAAGTCATAAGTTCTCGCTCCTTTTTTACAAAGTGTAGAGAACTATACCGCAAATCTGGCTGGAGGTCAAGTGGTATTTTTGGGAATTTGACGTTTTCCTATGGCATATTTTTCACTTTATCGAGCCACATGCAGACCTGTCTGGATCTGTAAGCCCGACACTGACTTACTCAGCTTTAGACCATCTAAGCTACGGGCATTTTAGACTTGTACAGTACCTGCTTCCTATCAGACTATCTACTTTCGGAGCCTCCTTTGACTTGCCTGATACTTGCTCTCCATCAGACCATCTGATTTCGGAGCTGGTTTTGACTTGTCTACTACTTGCTCCCCATCTGACCATCTGATTTCGGAGCTGGTTTTGACTTACCTACTACTTACTCTCTACCAGACCATATAACTTACCGGGATTTTGTTGACTTTGTATGGACTTGCTATTGCTATAGTCATCCTCAATCACAATTTTTGTGGACTTCCACTGTACTTACTTATCTGCTGGTCATTTCTCGCCTCAGTTTCTGTTGGTCTGCCCTGTATTTACTCTTATGCAAGTCATTACAGCTATATTGATTCGTAGATCCTACCATTACTTTTCTACTGGTAATCTTTATCCTGAATTTCAATTAACCTAAGCCATCAATTTTTTCCAAACTGTTTACAAGGTAATATAAGCCAACACTAAAGGCATACCTTTCTATCTTTCATACTATAGTAGATACTCTCTTGCAAGCTTCTCTACAATTTTCATGTCCAATCCATCCTGTAGCGTTTCAAATGTCAGGACTAACCTTTGCCCTGGAAAGATTCCATTTTATTCGTATGTTTCAATCTTCTTGATCGCTTTTCTTGCATACTCAGGATCATCCATTCTTCCATCATGCTCCCAGTATATCTCTTCTCCTGTCTTTGGAGATAAAAATGTAAAGTCGGGATAGACTATTCCAAATCTTTTCAATATTACTGGATGCTCATATTTATACGGAATTCCTGTATGATAAAAATAATCTGCCAGGATTTTTTCTGACTTCGAACGCACACGTTCTCCCTTTGCTGTTGTTATGACTGGAATATTTTCAGCAAATGTCTTGCCTTTATATTCTTCCTTTTCCCACTCGCTTAAACGTTGTTCCCATGTTGGTTGTATCGGTTTGATCAACTTCTGTCTCTCGGGATGTTCTTTCGTGTATAATACGTCAATTTCATTGTCATCATAATCTTTCAATATTCTTCGAAGCTGTTCCAGACGTTTCTTTACCAGGCTGCGCAATTTGTTGTTATATGTATTTTGCGCCAGTTGAACAGGAAGTTCTTTGTTAGTCTTTGGAATATAGGTGTCATATTTCTTACCATTTCCACTTGGAATATGATGAAAGTAACGGACTTTATTTTTGTCCATCGAGATTCGTAAAGTACCTTCCAACACTTCTTCCTCTGAATCACCTATCCCGTTCAGAATGTCTTTTAAAAACCTTTCTTCCTCTAATAATTTTTGTCTTAAACCATTCATATATTACATCTCCTTTTCTTTTATTTGTGATTTAGGAACATTAGAGAATGGTATTGGGAATCATTTAATAGAAATATTCTTCGCAGTATGACTCATTTATTTACTCTTAGAATTTAAATCAACTATAGCAATCCACTAAATTATTGCACATAATCACACGAATGAAACCACCCTATGCAGTCCTTTGGACGAATTGTTAAAAATCCTTTTGAAATAGCTGAGGGTAATTCCGATGCAATCCGTATCTTTTCTTTCCTTAAAAATGCTTTGAGTTTTGACCACATCTTTTCAATCGGATCCAGATCCGGACTATACGGGGGCAAATACAGATAGGTTACTTTTGAGCTGTCCAGTAGCTGTTTCACCGCTTTTGCATGATGGGAACGCATATTATCCATAACGATAATGTCTGCTTCTGAAAGCGTCGGCAGCAACTTTGTTTTCAGGTATTCTGCAAACCGCTCTGCAGTAGTTCCTCCCTGATAGACTGTATAGGCACAGTCTCCATTCAGACGTATGGAAGAAGGAACGGTTGTATTGCAGGGCGTGTTGAGTGGAGTTTTATCTACTGCTCTCCGGTTTTTCTATGCTCTGGCATAATGTCGCGTCATATTGATGTTTACTCCGCTTTCGTCCAGAAAGACCAGATGATTTATGTCTCTCTCCGACATATGTTTTTTCCAGTTTCTGCGTTTTTCCCTGACATCGGGGACGCTCCTGCTCTGAGGCATGAAGAGATTTTTTCTTGTAAGAATACCCGAGTTTAATAACTGCCTTGCGGACTGTTTCATTACAAACATGCAGACCAAGTGTATCAATGATTTCATCAATTGTGATATCTGGTTCCTGCCGAACCACCCGGTCAATGTTTTGGATATCTTCCGGTGTCAGGGCATGTTTACGCCCTCTCTGTGATGTCCTTGTTTTTACAGAACCTGTTTCACACATTTGTTTTTCCAGGCGGTAAACAGTACTGGTATTCACAGAAAAACACTCTGCGATTTCTTTTGCATTGTGCGTTTTATTCCAAGCTTCAATAAGTAGTTTGCGTGTTTCATCATGTAACATAATAATCACCTCTTGACTCTATCACAGACCTGTTGTCAAGAGTGTGCAGTATTTTTTTGGAGTGCTATAATCAAAATTCTTTGTTGACATCTGTTCCGTTTGCTAAATACTTGCTGATATTCCAACCACATGTTTTCAGGAAATACCTTAACTGGCTCAACACTTGTAAATCTTTATACCATCTAATTTGTGTGTATGTGTTAACTTGCTCCCCTTAGGTCATTCAATTTCAGAGCCGGCTTTGACTTGTCTGATACTTGCTCTCCCTCAGGCCACCTAATTTCAGCGCCGGCTTTGACTTGTCTGATACTTGCTCTCCCTCGGGTCACCTAATTTCAGCGCCGGCTTTGACCTGTCTGATACTTGTTTGCCCTCAGACCATCTAATTTCAGAACAGACTTTGACTTGTCTGATACTTGCTCTCCCTCAGATCATCTGATTTCAGAGCAGGCTTTGACTTGTCTAGTACTTGCCCTCCCTCGGACCATACAACTTGCCAGAATTTTGTTGACTTTGTATGGACTTGCTATTGCTATAGTCATTCTCAATCACAATTTTTGTGGACTTTCACTGTACTTTCTTACCTGTTAGTCATTTCTCGACTCAATTTCCGTTGGTCTGTTCTGTATTTACTCTTATCCGAGCCATTGCATCTCCTTTGATTCGTAGACCCGCCCTATATTCTACCCGGTTCAGGTCATTGCACATATGTTGATTCGTAGACCTGCTCTTCCCTTTTCCCTGTCTGGGTCATTCAAATTCCATAGGCTTATAAATCAGGTCTCGGTTGTCTTAAATTCACTGGTTAATAATAGGATTCTTTCAATCATCAGCGGTAATATTTCTCTGATGATCAACTGTTAGATTCTTCTGAAATTAGAAACAATAGATATGTCTTTTAGAAAAACCCCGGAACCAAAGATTCCGGGGTTGGATATGCATCTGTATTCGAAAAAGTTTCGCTCCAGATTATCGTTTAGAGAACTGCGGTGCTCTACGAGCTGCTTTGAGACCGTATTTCTTACGTTCTTTCATACGTGGGTCACGTGTAAGGAATCCAGCAGCTTTGAGAACTGGTCTGTATTCTGCGTCTGCCTCAAGAAGGGCTCTTGCAACACCATGTCTGATGGCACCAGCCTGTCCTGTGTATCCGCCACCTTTAACGTTAACGAGAACGTCAAATTTGCCTTCTGTTTCTGTTGCAGCCAGTGGCTGACGAACGATAACTTTCAGAGTCTCTAATCCGAAGTATTCGTCGATGTCTCTTTTATTGATTGTGATTTTGCCTGTACCAGGTGTAAGGTAAACTCTTGCGATTGATTTCTTTCTTCTTCCTGTTCCGTAGAATTTTGCGCTAGCCAATGTCTCCTACCTCCTATTAAAATGTTAAGGTTTCCGGTTTCTGAGCTTCATGTTTGTGCTCTGGTCCGGCATAAACGAAAAGTTTCTTGTACATGGTTCTTCCCAGAGGTCCTTTTGGAAGCATACCTTTAACTGCCAGCTCGATAACCTTCTCCGGTTTCTTAGCCATCATTTCTTTTAATGTGGTTTCTTTCATTCCACCAACATAGTCGGAGTGATGATAGTAGATCTTCTGGTCCATTTTCTTACCAGTTACTTTAACTTTGTCAGCGTTAACGATGATAACGTAATCACCTGTATCAACGTGTGGTGTGAACTGTGGTTTGTTCTTTCCTCTTAATACGCTAGCAACACCAGATGCCAGACGGCCCAGTGTACAGCCTTCAGCGTCAACTACATACCATTTTCTTTCGATTTTATCTGGATTAGCCATATAAGTCTGCATGGTTTTACCTCCTGTTATTTATCAACGATAGTTTGTTTAATCACGAATTGTCGTGATATCATATATAATTCCTGGTGATCAGTGCAAATAACATATACTGCGGAAATGTCCGAAACCGCTGATAAAAACACCTTCGCCGGGGCTTTGGCTCAGGAGTCATCGCACTACGTCACATTGGGTAATTTTACTATAACCCCTTCCATATGTCAACAGTTTTTTCCCAGTTTTTCGATATTTTTTTCCAATAAAAAAATGTTTCCTCTCATCGTGCTTGTAGTGCCCCTGATTTACGGATATAATAAGAAGAAAAGGAAAACGGAGGAACAGCTTTTGTCCAACATGACCAAACGGGCTCTGGAAGAATCGCTCAAGCGTCTTCTTCTCAAAAAGCCTCTGACAAAGATCACGATCAACGACCTCACCACTGACTGCGGGATCAGCAGAATGACTTTTTATTATCATTTCAAGGATATCTATGACCTGGTGGAATGGGTCTGCCTCGAAGAATCCACACGTGCACTCCAGGGTAAAAAGACATCGGGCGACTGGCAGGAAGGACTTCTGCAGATTTTTGAGGCAGTCTACGAAAACAAAGCTTTCATTATGAATGCCTACAGTTCCCTGCACCGTGAACAGATTGAAAACTTCCTCTTCCGCCTGACCCACGATCTGATCATGGGTGTTGTCGAGGAACAGTCCATCGGGACATCCATCACTCAGGCGCAGAAAAATTTTATCGCTGATTTCTATAAGTACAGTTTTGTCGGCATCATGCTCGACTGGATCTGCCAGGGAATGAAATCCGACTACGCTTCTATCTGCCAGAATATGTGCACCACCCTTCATGGAAATATCTCAAATTCCATCAAAAACTTTACAAAATCGACAAAGTGATAAGATTTTACTCATTTCGCCTCTTTTGTAAATTGAAAAACCTGCAAAATGGCAATACTATAGGAGACAGAAACAGAGAAATACACATCATCATAAACAAATGAAAGGTGGTTTTTTATATGTCTAAAAAAGGATTAAAACTTGGTATCGCACTTGCAGCAGGAGCCGGAGCAGCCGCAATGCTCGCAAAAAACTCTCAGGAAAATAAAGAGATCAAAGCTACAAAAGCAAAGAAAGCCGAAGCTGCCAGATCTGACTACCGCAATACAGAACGCGGCAAATACGAAAAGAACAGCAAAGGCATCTACTATACAAATGGTAACTACGAAGCATTTGCCCGCCCGGAGAAACCGGAAGGCGTAGATGACAAACACGCTTACATCGTCGGAAGCGGTCTTGCATCTCTTGCCGCAGCCTGCTTCCTTGTCCGTGACGCACAGATGCCTGGTTCTCATATCCACATCCTCGAAGCCATGGACATTGCCGGTGGTGCCTGCGATGGTATCTTTGATCCGACACGTGGCTACATCATGAGAGGCGGCCGTGAAATGGAAAACCACTTCGAATGCCTCTGGGATCTGTTCCGCAGCATTCCTTCCATTGAAACACCTGGTGTTTCTGTTCTGGACGAATATTACTGGCTGAACAAACATGACCCGAACTACTCTCTCTGCCGTGCAACTGTAAACCGCGGCGAAGACGCTCATACAGACGGCAAGTTCAACCTCAGCCAGAAGGGCTGCATGGAGATCATGAAACTCTTCATGACAAAGGACGAAGACCTCTACGATAAGACCATCGAGGATGTTTTCGACGATGAAGTATTTAATTCCACCTTCTGGCTGTACTGGAGAACCATGTTCGCATTCGAAAACTGGCACAGTGCCCTGGAGATGAAGCTTTACTTCCAGCGTTTCATCCACCACATTGCAGGACTTCCGGATTTCAGTGCCCTGAAATTCACCAAATACAACCAGTACGAATCCCTGATCCTTCCAATGCAGAAATATCTGGAGGAAGCAGGTGTTGACTTCCAGTTCAACACAGAAGTTACCAACGTGATCTTTGAATTCAAGGATGACAAGAAGATCGCATCTGCGATCGAATGCAAGGTAAATGGCGTAGAAAAAGGCATCGTCCTTACTGAAAACGACCTCGTATTCGTCACAAACGGAAGCTGTACAGAAGGTACGATCTATGGTGATCAGAACCATGCACCGAACGGCGACGCGGAAGTTCGTACAAGCGGCTGCTGGTCCCTCTGGAAAAATATCGCAGCGCAGGATCCATCTTTCGGACATCCAGAAAAATTCTGCTCCGATATCAGCAAGACCAACTGGGAATCTGCAACTGTCACAACTCTGGATGACAAGATCATTCCTTATATCACGGACATCTGCAAACGTGATCCACGTACCGGCAAGGTTGTTACAGGCGGTATCGTAAGCTGCCAGGATTCCAAGTGGCTTTTAAGCTGGACTATCAACCGTCAGGGACAGTTCAAGGATCAGGACAAAGATAAGGTCTGCGTATGGGTTTACGGTCTGTTTACAGACGTACCTGGCGACTATGTCAAGAAACCGATGAAAGACTGTACCGGTAAAGAGATCACCGAAGAATGGCTGTACCATCTTGGTGTTCCGGAAGACCAGATCGAAGACCTCGCAGAAAACAGTGCGGTATGTGTACCGACCATGATGCCATATATCACCGCATTCTTCATGCCGAGAACCAAAGGCGACCGCCCGGACGTTATCCCGGATGGCTGTGTAAACTTCGCATTCCTCGGCCAGTTCGCAGATACTCCGCGTGATACCGTATTCACCACAGAATACTCTGTCAGAACCGCTATGGAAGCTGTTTACGGACTCCTCGGCGTTGACCGTGGCGTACCGGAAGTATGGGGAAGCGTTTACGATATCCGTGAACTCTTAAGCAGCAGCGTGAAGCTGATGGACGGCAAATCCCCGCTGGAGATTGACATCCCGGGTGCAAACCTTATCCTGAAACCAGTACTTCATTTCATCAAGGGAACCGTGATCGAGAAAGTATTGAGAGATTATGATGTGCTGAAAGATGGTATGTGATTTTTATAATGAAATAAAAAATGTGCAATGTTTCTATAATATGTGCTACTGCATGCAAGAATCAACTGTGATATCTTAATGTTGCACACATATTCAGTGAAAGCCTGGAATGGGTCATACCGACCCGTTCCAGGCTTTTCTACGCCAAAAGAGCACCTGCTGTCCGGGACAGTCAAATGCTCTTTTTGGTGTTACTTTCGTCTATCTTTTATTTTAGAGATTATAGTGAAGAAATTTTCATCTTCCGCTCCGAAATTTTCACGCTCTTTTTTTCGGGATGTGCGGTTTTTGTTTATGTAAGATTTAAAGGCATCTTTTGTTCCAGCCCAGAAGGTCAGTAAAGAAACACCTTTTTCTCTGTCGTGCTTTGAGGGAAACAGCACATACAAAAGAAGTGCGATCAGCACACCTCCTCCTGTATCAAGGATGCGGGCGATTGTGTATGGGAGTACCCGCTCCGTACCAACTGTGTAGATCACGACAAAGTAAATAACACTTCCAGGCTGAATCGCTGAGTCTGCACCGATCAGTGCAAAACACGGATTTCTTTTGCTTAGGAGGTATTCATAAACTACGGCGGTGATCAATACTGCCAGAGCAGTACGCCACATCCTCGCCCGGATCCGGGGAGATTTGAAATTCCTGAGTGGCGTAAGCTGCCATTTGTCAGGCACCTGTGCTCTGTCCAGCATTTCCTGCGATCCAAATCCAAATGCCATAACAATATCAGTCCCTTATTACAGTCTCTTATGGCAGGTACGTGGGATAACGTCAAGCTGCTGTTTCTTTGTCAGGGAAATGAACTTAACAGCGTATCCGGAAACACGGATGGTAAAGTTCTGATATTCTTCTTTTTCCGGATGTTCCATTGCGTCGATCAGTTTCTTCATAAGTAATTTATCTTTTTAATTATATATACGACTCTCGCATTTATCACCGAATGCTCTCCGGATACTCCACGCCCTCCGGAAGTGGCTGCCATTCGTTCAGGCCAAGGCTCTGCTTGAACTTCGCCTGCTCCAAGGTGAGTTTCGGAAGGTCGTCCTTGAGGTAATCCATCAGTTCTGAGATTCCTTCTCTCGTTACGTTGTTGACCTCGAAGATCCGCTCGCAGCCCATATTCTCCATCCACTGGCGGACCATTGGAAGGTTCGCATAGGGGGAGTCTACTTTCGTGATAATGCCGATTAGCGGACGAAGGAGAAAGTTCCTGCTTCCGTCGCTGAACAGGTTAAACGGCTCGTTTGCTGCCTGCACAATCGCGATCACGTCTGCCTCGAAGGAAAAACATGCCAGACCGACACTGAAATGCTTGGATTCTGCATATTCTCCCGGGGAATCGATCGTATCATCATTTGAATTTGTATACTGGGTTTTGTGATAATGGAGTTCCTCACCCTTCAGTGCCTGGGTCAGAGAAGTCTTGCCTGCTTCACTTCGCCCCATCAAAAAAACTTTCTTCATTATTTATCCTGTCCTGTTTCAGCTTTTGTGAATCTCACATACGTTAAAGTTCAGCTCATCGCGGAAAAATCTGACGACTTCCTCGATCGCAGTCAGCACCTGTGATAAACCGCCGAGTATGATCAGCGCACCGCTGAACCTGTCCATAAAACCAACCTCAACATCAGCAGCCTTGACTGCAACATCTGTCGCAACTACGATCGCCTCCCATGGTGTGATACGGATGATGCCAATGGACTCTCCTGTATGATCCTCGCCCTCATGCACACCAATATGAAGTGCCAGATTCTGATACACCGATGGATCTGAAGGTGTAAAAACATGGGCAAAATCGATGGATTTACCAGGAACCCGTACACGTGTCATACGGAGTTTCTTTCCCTTCAGATGCTCATAATCATCATTAAACAGTTTCTCGAGAAGTTCTTCTCTCGTTATTCGTTCTTCCATGTCCTACGTCCTATCTCTTGGTGATCTTGCAGACTACGTATCCCAGAGTGTCACGGAAATAATCGACAACCTCTGTCATCGCGGACATAACGTCTGAAATCTCTCCTGTAATGATCATGGTTCCTGTAAAACGGTCTGCAAATCCAAGATAGACATTGCCGCTCTTGACTGCGATATCGGATGCGATGACTGCAGATTCTGACGGAGTCATGTTCATGATCCCGATCGCGGATGAACGGTAGTCCACCTGCGGGTTCAGTCCGAGTTTCTGATATATGATCGGAGCCGGGCCGCCCATTACATGTGCAAAGGTAATCTCCTTACCTGCTACAGTCTCCTGCACGATTCTGATCTGATCTCTATGTTCATCTGCCATTAATAGCTCCTCACTTTCACTATGTATATTAGTGCCAAATACTCTCTATCTAATATTACTAATTGTACTATTTTGTATACATAATGTCAAGGCGATTTTCCTTCAAGTCAGCAAAAAACAACTATTTTGCAAAAAGGAATCCACACAAAACAACATTTTGTTTTTTCTATCGGATTTAAAATGCACAAAAAAACAACTGCTCCGGATCTGCTCCAAAACAGTTGCTTTTTTGAATATAAATATAGTTTTCAATCCATGCTCTGGATCTTTTCTGATATCTTAAGAAGGGGCTCTGAGCCTCTTCCAAGGATACGCACAGCCGCATCGCCGCTTGCGATCCTTGTCACACCGCCTTCAATCTCCGGTGTTTCATCGAGGAGTTCTCTCACTTCACTCATCCAGGATTCTGATTTCTCAATGTTAAAAAACACCAGATTCAGAAGATGTGTAAATCCTTCGTACATCCCGGTTCCGCTCATTTCAAAGAGCTTCGGGTCATACCGGGTATTGTCAAGATAAATGAGATTCCCCTCTTCTCTGACTGCCACATGGTTATGGTAAAAACGATAGGCAAACGCCTCACCGCAGGCAGCTCTTCCACAGGAAAGGATCTCCTGGAACAGAAGCCGGGAAGTTTTTTCTTTCAGCTCGATCTCCAGATGATTCTCAAAGGCAGAATCTTTGAACGGGATGGTTGGAAGCGGTGCATATTTGAGGTACGCATCCGGCTCCACGACGATCCTGGTCTCCCGCCGCGCCATGCCCTCTTTCATTTTGTGGATCTTCTCATATGCCTGTGACAAATATTCCAGGCTGGTTCCCGGATTTACATGGATGTCAAATTTCTGCACATCCCCTTCCATGATGCCAGCCGATGCAGAAAGCACCATCACCTGCATAAAATCTTCCCGAAGATAAAATGGAAGCATCACCTTGAAAGGCGCTGTAAAAAACACATCACTCAGCACGGCTTTTCCATCTCTCAGTTCTGTTTCCAGTCTTACCTCTGATGTCTTTCCAAATTTATTTTCTGTCGTCACGCTTTAACATCCTTCCAGAAGTACATTTTTCTTGATCCAGTCGATCACGGCATCTGTGCCGTCCAGTCCGCGGATATTTGTAAAAAGGAACGGTCTCTCGCCGCGCATTTTCTTTGAGTCTCTTTCCATAACAGAAAGGTCCGCACCGACATACGGAGCCAGGTCGATCTTGTTGATGACGAGAAGATCTGACTTGGTGATTCCAGGTCCGCCTTTTCGCGGGATCTTGTCGCCCTCTGCCACATCAATGACGAAGATCGTCGCATCTACGAGTTCCGGGCTGAAAGTTGCGGAAAGGTTGTCACCGCCGCTCTCGATGAACAAAAGCTGAATATCAGGGAATTTTTCCATCATCTCTTCTACTGCTTCCAGGTTCATGGAAGCGTCTTCACGGATTGCGGTGTGCGGGCAGCCGCCGGTCTCTACGCCTGTGATCCTCTCGCGTGGAAGAACAGAGTTTTTGCTCAGGAATTCTGCATCTTCCTTTGTATAGATATCATTGGTGATAACACCAATGCTGTATTCAGAAGCCATCTGTCTTGTAAGACATTCGATCAGGGCAGTCTTGCCGGAACCAACCGGTCCTGCCACGCCAATTTTTACGTATGACATTGTTCCTCATCCTCTCATTATTTTCTCATAATCATTCAAAATCCTTATCGTGTAAGCACGAACGGCTTTTTGAACTTTTCTCCCTGGTATCAGGACATGTAAATCCTCGAATACAGTCCTTCATGCTGCATACACCGAAGGTCAAATCCCGGGCCGGAAAGTCCGAGCCATTCTTCCCCGAGCTCTTTCACTTCCCTGGTCAGTTTCTGGAGAAGCGGGTAGCACCCACTCAAAAGTTTCTGCCCGGAAGACTGGCTTAACGGAATCGTTTTTACACAGTTTGTGACCATTGCAGAGGTCTGCGCATACAGAAAATGTTCCAGTGCCTCTTCTCTGGTGATCCCTGCCGCCCCGCAGAAAACACCGTATGCCACTGCATGATGCACGCTTTTTCCTTTCCGTGCCTCTCTGTATTCCTCAAAAACACGGTTCTCGCGTGGAATCTCAAGCGCCGACAGAGTTTTGATAAAACGTGAACCCAGTTTCCGGCTTGCTTCTCTTGTTTCGCGCGGGATTTTTCCGGCTTCCATGATCTCTTCCAGACGGGAGATTGCCGTCAGATCTCCACTGACCGCGTACTCCCAGCCAAGTCTCACTGCCAGAAATTCATTATACAAAAAATTATATTCGAGCCGCTTGTGGATAAATTCTTCTGCACTGTCCTCATCATGAACAATTCCCTTCTGGATATAAGTTTCCAGCCCGTAGGAGTGGGAATATCCACCAATCGGAAACAGTGCATCATTTACCTGTAGCAGAAAAAATTTCGCTGTTCCTTCTGTCATAGACGTACCTCCTAGTGGGTATGGGAATGTACGGAAGCAGAAATCCTTCTGTCAAAATCCAGTTTGGATTCTTTTACCTCTGTGGAAACACCGTGGAGTTTGTCCAGCATTACCCGCATCGGTTCGTTATATGGTGTGATGAAAGTTCCCTCTTTCGCACCCCAGAACAGTGGTGCATGACGGTTTCCGATTTCGTAGCACACCTTTGCCACCATATGTGGATGATGTTCGTCGACAGTGACTACGATCACCTCGCAGGGAGGGATGTTTACCGCATACACGGTATCACCCTCCACTGCGAGAACATCATCCTGATTCAGCCCTCTGGTCAGCACAGAGTCATCCAGGCGGATGCCGAGTTCTGTGCCTCCCTGACTTGTTTTTCTGTGAAGTTTTTTGAATGCTTCATCCCAGTGGATGTCCACGTAATCCACCTTTTTTCCAGAGAACTCTCCGTCTGTCAGTTTTCCCAGAATTTTTTCACAAATCATTGTATGTTCCTCCTCGCGGAATTACCTTTTTACCACTTTCCGATCAGCATCAGCACGCCAGGGATCCAGGCGGTCACGATGCCCTCAAATACCTGCAGGGCCGGCACAAACTTGCCGAGTTTTTTGCCCATGATGTCCTCAACGAAGGATGTTCCCCAGAGGATCGCCCAGAGATACCAGATCGCAGCCCAGCGGATGTCCGGCTGGATACCAAGAGCTGTACTTCCGGTAAAACCTTCCAGTGTTCCAAATACCACTGCGTTGATCGCTACAAATGTGGAAAACCATGCGAACGGAATGCCGCTCAGTTTAAAAATATTGTTGACTGCCACAAATAAATAAGTGAAGCAGAACAGAAGTCCTGTTCCTGCTGCGTAATAATTTCCCTGCACAAGATTTACAAAGTTGATGAACAGAGAAAGTCCTCCTGTAAAAATATTCATCACTGCGAGGGATTTTCCATCTACTTTATAAAAGTTGCAGATACCGTTGTTAATCAGGACAATTCCTACAAATAATAAACAAACACCTAACATTTATGCCCTCCTCAGAAAGTCATCAGAACAGATTGTATAACTGTGTCAGCGGAAGTTTTTTCGCCGGTTTGGATGTGATGCTGACTCCGTCGGCTTTTACTTCGTATGTTTCCGGATCTACCGTGATCTCCGGTGTTTTGTCGTTAAATACCATGTCTTTCTTTCCGATGTTTCGGCAGTTTTCTACAGGCACGACAGTTTTTTCCAGACCGTATTTCTCTTTGATATTTTCTTCCATGGCTGCCTTGGATACGAAGGTCAGGCAGGATGCGTATTTTGCTTTTCCATGTGCTGCAAACATCGGCTGGTAGAATACCGGCTGTGTGGTCGGAATGGAGGCGTTGGCATCACCCATCTTGGATGCGATGATCATACCGCCTTTGATAACCATATCCGGTTTTGCTCCGAAGAATGCCGGGTTCCAGAGAACGAGATCAGCAAATTTTCCTGGCTCCACAGATCCTACATACTTGGAAATACCGTGTGTGATTGCCGGGTTGATGGTATATTTGGAAACATATCGTTTTACACGGAAGTTGTCGTTTCCGTGACCTTCATCTTCTGGAAGCGGTCCTCTCTCGCCTTTCATCTTACTTGCTGTCTGCCAGGTACGGGTGATGACCTCACCGATACGTCCCATTGCCTGGGAATCGGAGCTCATCATGCTGAACACACCCATATCGTGAAGGACATCCTCTGCTGCGATCGTTTCCGGACGGATACGGGAATCTGCAAAAGCGACATCTTCCGGGATCTTTTTGTCCAGATGGTGGCATACCATCAGCATGTCCAGATGCTCATCCAGAGTATTTACAGTGAATGGCATGGTCGGGTTTGTGGAAGAAGGAAGGATGTTCGGGGTTGCTGCTGCTTTGATGATGTCCGGTGCATGTCCGCCGCCGGCACCTTCTGTATGGTATGTATGGATGGTTCTTCCTCCGATGGCATTGATGGTATCTTCTACGCATCCGCCTTCGTTCAGGGTATCTGTATGGATGGCAACCTGTACATCATATTCATCTGCCACATTCAGACAATGGTCGATGACTGCCGGAGTTGCCCCCCAGTCCTCATGGATCTTGAGACCCATCGCACCTGCTTTGACCTGCTCGATCAGAGGTTTCTCATCGGAGCAGTTTCCTTTTCCGAGGAAACCTAAGTTCATCGGATATTCCTCTGCTGCCTTGAGCATCATTTCCATGTTCCATGGTCCTGGTGTACAGGTCGTTGCGTTTGTTCCGTCTGCCGGGCCAGTTCCGCCGCCGATCATGGTTGTCACGCCGGAGTACAGCGCACAGTCGATCTGCTGCGGGCAGATGAAGTGGATATGCGTATCAATACCGCCTGCTGTCACGATCATTCCTTCGCCTGCAAGAGCCTCGGTGGAAGCACCTACGGTCATGCCCGGTGTCACACCGTCCATCACGCTTGGGTTTCCTGCTTTACCGATTCCTTTGATCTTGCCATCCTTGATTCCGATATCGGCTTTGATGATTCCTGTGCTGTCTACGATCAGGGCGTTTGTGATAACAAGATCCAGATCACCGTCTGCGCTTGTTGTCTTAACGGACTGTCCCATACCATCACGGATTGTCTTGCCGCCGCCGAATTTAATTTCATCACCATAAGTGGTGTAGTCTTTTTCTACCTCAATGATCAGATCTGTATCTGCCAGACGTACTTTATCTCCAGTTGTCGGGCCGTACATCATTGCATATTTTTCACCGGAAATTTTTACACTCATGAATCTGTTTCCTCCTTTTTTCTGTCAGAATCTACTTACTCTTTTGGCATGAAGCCTTTGGTGCGGGCGTTATTAAGAGCTGCTTCTTTGTTGACTTCTGAAATCTGCGCGCAGGTCAGGTCGTTCAGACCGAAGACTCTCTTTGTTCCGCCTATCGCGGTAAGCTGGACTTCTTTTTCTTCACCTGGTTCAAAGCGGACAGAAGTTCCGGAAGGGATGTCCAGATGAAAACCATATGCTTTTTCTCTGTCGAATTTAAGGTAACGGTTTACCTCAAAAAAATGGAAATGTGAGCCAACCTGGATCGGACGGTCGCCGGTGTTTGCCACTTTAACTGTGACGGTAGGTTTGCCCTCGTTTAATGTAATCTCTCTGTCCAATGGAATGATTTCGCCAATTTTCATAGTTGTCCTCCTTTACTGAATCGGATTGTGTACTGTTACAAGTTTGGTTCCATCTGGAAATGTTGCCTCTACCTGTACTTCATGTACCATGTCTGCGACACCGTCCATAACGTCGTCTTTTGTCAGCATTTTGGTACCGAGCTGCATCAGTTCGACTACTTCTTTGCCGTCTCTTGCAAGTTCAAGAAGTTCTGAGCTGATATAGGCAACTGCTTCCACATAATTCAGTTTCACGCCTCGTTCCTTCCGCTCTTTTGCCAGATTTCCTGCCATATGGAGCATAAGCTTTTCCTGTTCCTTTGGATTTAAACGCATTACATTTCCTCCTTTATGGGTATTTAGAAAATAAAAAAAGCAAACGAAAAAGTCTCCTAGACTTCTTCGTCTGCTTAGTTCCTCTCGGAATATGCGGTATTATAGCATTGATTTTTGTCGATTGTCAATACTATTTTTTATTGTTGGTCATACCACTTGCAGTTGTGATTATTACATATAGCCGTTGCAGGCTGATCATTTCTGATACATATCAGACTGATCGCTGTCAAAGTAGTTGATCCTCATGGATGCTTTAACGTCATTCAGGGTCTCGGCTGCTTTGGCTTCCGCTACCCTGCTGCCTTCTCTGAGGATATCCATAACATCCGGGATGCGCTGCTCCCATTCTTTTCTTCTTGCACGGATCGGTGAAAGTTCTGCCTGCATAACGTTGTTCAGGAATTTCTTAACCTTGACATCGCCAAGACCGCCTCTGCGGTAGTGATCCTCGAGCTCTTCGAGGTTCTGGTATTCCGGCAGGAATTCCGGGAAATACTCATCCTTACAGAATGCTTCCAGGTAGATGAATACCGGATTGCCCTCTACGCGGCCTGGGTCCTGTACACGGAGATGATTCGGGTCTGTGAACATGGACATGATCTTTTTCTTGACATCTGCTTCTTCGTCAGAGAGGTAGATGCAGTTGCCAAGGGACTTGCTCATTTTGGCCTTGCCATCGATACCTGGCAGACGTAAGCATGCCTTGTTGGACGGCAGAACGATCTTAGGATCGGTCAAAGTCTCACCGTATACGGTATTGAATTTGTGCACGATCTCCTTGCACTGCTCGATCATCGGCATCTGGTCCTCGCCAACCGGCACATGTGTTGCACGGAAAGCAGTGATATCTGCTGCCTGGCTGATCGGATAACAGAAAAATCCAACCGGGATGCTTGCTTCGAAGTTACGCATCTGGATCTCGGATTTAACGGTAGGGTTACGCTGCACACGTGCAACAGTAACAAGGTTCATATAATAAAATGTCAGTTCTGTCAGTTCCGGTACCATAGACTGGATAAAGATCGTGGACTTCGCCGGGTCGATACCGCATGCGAGGTAATCCAGTGCAACCTGGATGATGTTCTGACGTACTTTCTCCGGATGCTCGGCGTTGTCTGTCAGTGCCTGTGCATCTGCGATCATGATATAAACTTCATCGTAATCACCGGAATTCTGGAGTTTGACACGCTCCTTCAGTGATCCTACATAATGTCCTACATGAAGTCTTCCGGTAGGACGGTCACCTGTTAAAATAACCTGTTTCATTTATTCTTCTTCTCCTCAGGGCACTTCTTCGAATCCTGCGGTGCCTCTTTTTCTATAGTTTCTGCCTTTTCTTCCGGCTGTCCTGCTTCTTCCTTTTCTAATTCTCTCAGTACTTCCTCGCAGCCTTCCTCCGGCGCTCTCTCGTCAAACGGAACAAAGCTTGCATGATGTCCCACATATTTGTATGCCGGACGGATGATCTTGCTTGCGTTGAGGATCTCTTCAAGACGATGCGCACTCCATCCCGGGATACGTGCGATCGCGAAAATCGGCGTGAACAGCTCTTTCGGGATTCCAAGCATAGTATATACGAAACCGCTGTAAAAGTCTACGTTTGCGCAGACATTTTTGAAAAGTCTTCTCTGTTCCATGACCAGTCTTCCGGCAAGGCGTTCTACGAGTTCGTAGAGGGCAAATTCCTTCATCATGCCCTTCTCCATTGCGAGGTCTTTGGCGAAGCGTTTCAAGATGACTTCACGTGGGTCAGAAAGGGTATAAACGGCGTGTCCCATACCGTAGATCAGACCGCTGTGGTCGAAGACTTCTTTGTTGAGGATCTTGCGGAGATAGCTTTCCACTTCTTTCTCATCGGTCCAGTCTTTGACGTTTGCCTTGATATCCTCGAACATGTTCTGGACTTTGAGGTTTGCACCACCATGACGAGGTCCCTTGAGGGAACCGATGGATGCTGCAACGGAAGAATAGGTGTCTGTTCCTGATGAGGTAACTACGTGTGTGGTGAATGTAGAGTTGTTACCACCGCCGTGCTCTGCATGAAGGATCAGTGCGATGTCGAGAACCTTTGCTTCCAGTTCTGTGTATTTGCCGTCCGGACGGAGCATCAGAAGGATGTTTTCTGCGAGGGAAAGGTCCTTCTGTGGGTTGCGGATGAACAGGGTCTCATCTTTACGGAAATGTCTGTAGGAATGATAGGAATATACTGCGATCAGAGGCAGTTTCGCGATCATTTCGATACTCTGACGGAGAACGTTTTCTGCGGAGTTGTCCTCTGGTTTGGAGTCGTAGGTGTACAGAGTGAGGATGCATCTCTGCATTGCGTTCATGATATCGCCGTTGGAAGCTTTCATGACAACGTCACGGACAAAACGACCGGACAGGGTCTCGAAGTTTGCCATAATGTTTTTGAAAACTTCCATGTCCTTGTCGGATGGAAGTCTGCCGAACAGAAGGAGGTAAATGGTTTCCTCAAAACCGAATTTACGTCCTTTGAGGCCGTCTACGATATCGTTTACATTATATCCCTGATAGTACAGTCTGCCGTGTGCAGGGATCTTGCGCCCGTTGATCAGGTCGTAACCTGTAACATCGGAAATCTCGGTAAGTCCTGTCAGGACACCTTTACCTGCGGAGTCACGAAGACCTCTCTTTACATCGTATTCTACATAGAGATTTGGGTTGATCCGATGGCCATTCATCAGTTCTTCCCCAAGAAGCTCCATACTGTCTTTCAGAGTGCCCATCTCGTCAAGATTTAACATTTCATGATCTGCCATTTATTCTCTCTCCTTCATCTGTGTATTTCTTGTACTGGTATGATAATAAAAATTTTCTATTATTCAATGGTCTGTTATAATACATATTCGTGCTTTACCAGACTAAATTGTAATTTATTTTACACGAATGCATGCAAAAATACAATAGATAAATGGAGAAAACTTTCGTGGAGGAAAATTTTACAGTAAAAAATCATCCGTCAGTATGTGGGCCGCTATAAAATACTTCAATCCGCGGAATATATCTGGGTGTGATCATGTTGCAATACTGAAAAATCTCCTGCTGTACAGAATCCAGCGTATTTCGTGGAAGACCTTTGAGCGGGAGTATGGGAATCCCTTCTTCGGCCTGAATCCCTATGACAAGATAACCACCATTTACATTAGGAAAGTCATTCGCAAATGCACAGATCGTGTGGATAATATCGTTGGGGTTCCAGCATTCTTTAATCCTTCACCCCCGTATCTTCTCCTCCCACTCCTTCTCGCGGAAACCGGTCAGGACGAAGTCTTCGCCAATTACGAGGGGGCGTTTGACCAGCATGCCGTCGGTAGCGAGGAGTCTGAGCTGTTCGTCTTCGGTCATCTCTGGAAGCTTATCCTTGAGGTTCATCTGCTTGTAGAGCATGCCGCTGGTGTTGAAGAACTTCTTGAGCGGCAGTCCGCTTTTTCCGTACCATTCCTTTAATTCCTCGTAAGTAGGATTCTCATCCACGATCGCGCGTTCCTCAAAAAAGATTTTATGCTCCTCCAGCCATTTGAGGGCTTTCTGACAGGTGCTGCATTTTCGGTATACCAATACTAACATAATGATGTTCCTCCTCTTTATAGAGATATTAAGCCTCTTTTGTTCTATGATACCTTACCGCCACTGTACTGTCAACGAGCAGTTTTTGTAAGGTTTTGTCGAAAAACAGCTGATGTGAAATGGTTGTTTTTTGTAACTATTTTCTTCTGCCGGTCTGGTAATCTCGGTGAGAATCTGGTACAATATGTTGCAGTGAATTAACTTGTTTAGGAGGTCCCATCATGGGTTATGATAAACTTGAAAGAAATTTAATCGACATCATCAAAGAAGAGCAGGCGAAGCTTGGATTTTTTAGGGAGGATATCCGTCTGTACTATCCGCTTTCTTCTCTGAATCACTTCTTTGATGCTGCTGACACTGCTGATGAGATGCAGGCACGTCTTGAAGTGCTTCCTGCTTCTATTACAGACAAACTCGGAGACATTGAGGTTTCCCACAAGGGCGACCGCTTCTGTTTCCATATTCCACAGCAGGGCACTGTCTATGTGCATAATAACACTGCCGGAAATGAATTTATCAAGGAGCTTGTCAATCTGGTCGGCAGACATGGCTGTACCATGGATGAAATCCTGGATCTGTTCCATACTCATTCTGATAATGTCATTACAGAAGAAATGGACAACGGGGAATTCGACCGCCTGATCCGCTTTGGAGACAAACCAGACGACACTTATTACTATTGTTTCAAAGACGAAGGATGCCACATCATCTACCACCGCTTCCTTCCAGAAGACTACGCTGATTTCGATTTCTGATAAGGAGATTTTTTATGTGTACTGCTGCCACTTACAAAACCAGAGATTTTTATTTCGGAAGGACTCTCGATTATGAGTTTTCCTACGGCGACCAGATCACGATCACGCCGCGGAATTACCCTTTTCATTTCCGTCATGCAGGAGTGATCGATACGCACTTTGCGATCATCGGCATGGCACATGTTGCTGAGAATTACCCGCTGTATTACGATGCCATCAACGAGAAAGGGCTCGGCATGGCAGGACTGAATTTCGTCGGAAACGCCGCCTATGCAGACGTAAAGCCAGGGCTTGACAACATTGCACAGTTTGAATTCATCCCGTGGATTCTCAGCCAGTGCGCTTCCGTCGCAGAAGTCCGCACACTTCTGGCCAGAATGAACCTGGTAAACACACCGTTCAGCAAACAGTTTCCACTGGCACAGCTCCACTGGATCATCTCCGACAAGGAGGAATCCATCACCGTGGAATCCATGTCCGACGGGCTTCATATCTACGACAATCCGGTGGGTGTCCTCACCAACAATCCACCATTTCCACAGCAGATGTTCCAGTTAAACAACTACATGCATCTGTCGCCAAAACAGCCTGCCAATACTTTTGCTGACGATCTGGCACTTTCCGCCTACAGCCGCGGCATGGGGGCACTCGGACTTCCGGGCGACCTTTCTTCTGCTTCCCGCTTTGTCCGAGTCGCCTTTACCAGAATGAACGCAAGATCCGGCGATTCCGAACTGGAAAGCGTCAGCCAGTTTTTCCATATCCTTGGCTCCGTTGACCAGCAGAGAGGCTGCTGTGAAGTTGCAGACGGCAAATATGAGATCACACTCTACACATCCTGCTGCAATGCCACCAAGGGCATCTACTACTACACCACTTACGAAAATCATCAGATCACCGCAGTTGACATGAAACGGGAAAATCTGGACAGCCGGACACTTATCTGTTATCCTGTCATTCAGGGCGAAAAGATCCATTTTCAGAATTAATCGAACAGGAGGAACCATATGAATTTTGGAGGCTTATTTCAGTTAAAAAATTCCTGGGCTGCTTTTACCAGAAATCATCCCAAATTTCCTAAATTTCTTCAGGCCGCAGGTGCTGCGATCACACCAGATACCATCATCGAGATCAAAGTGACCACTCCGACCGGCAAAAAGATCGAAACCAATCTCAAAGTCAGACAGTCCGACATTGAACTTGTCAAAAACCTCGCCAACAGCGCGAAATAAAAAAAGTGAAAAGATATGGTCTACAGCCGTACCTTTTCACTTTTTTTATTTGCCACGCGAAACGCCCGTGGCGTCATATTATAACGTTCTTTAAATACCCGGTGAAAATAACTTCCATTCTCGTAGCCGACCGCCGCGATCACATCACTGATTGGCAGGTCCGTCTCACACATCAGCTCTGCCGCCTTGCTCAGACGCTTGCGCTGGAGCAGTTCTTTGAAGTTAAAACCGGTGTTTTTCCTGATCATCTTACTCAGTACATGCATCGGAAGATGAAGCTGTTCGCAGAGTTCTGTCAGGGTCGCCGTCCTGTACTGCTGCTCGATATAATCCAGTGTCGTCATGGAGATCATATTTTCATACTGGTTCGGAAGCCGCATTTCCGCATACTGCACCGATTCCAGAAGATATAGAAAGATAAGCCCCATCGTCGTCTGATTGATCCGATTCTGATCGCCCTTGCCTGTCACCAGTGAGTAGATCATATTTTCCAGAAGATTCTGGATCTGCAGCACTTCTGCCACCTTGAAATGAAGGTATTCGCCGCGCTCATCATCCTGCCGGAGCACATTTACCAGAAAATCCGCCAGCACATTGTTATTCCCCGCCATCGTATAAGCCACATCAAAAAACTCCGGAAGGATCATGAAATTGATCGCGATATCTTCTTCTCCCGCCGGCAGGATCTCATGCCTTGTAAACTGGTTCAGAAAAAGCAGTTCGCCCTGGCGGAGCACCACTTCCTTGCCGCCAATGATATTGGTAAGCTGTCCCTGACAGACATAAAGCACCTCGATAAAGTTATGGCGGTGCGACGGAAAATGCACGAACCGCGTATGTGTCCTGACCGCGATCAGCTTGCCCTCGCTGAGCATCTTGGCACTGTCCACGGTAAAATCCTTACCAGAGGTGTACAGATCCTTATCTACCTCCGCGACTCCGTCCAGGATCCGCTGTTCTTCCTCTGTGATTTTTCTTAAATGGTCCAATAAAGCCTGCTGCATATGGTATCTTCCTGCTTTCTGATCGTTACTTTTGCTGTTCCCTGCTTTTTTATATTCTAACACGTAACTTATGACGATTGCAATATCTCCCGGCTCCCGTACAACGCAGACAGGGCGAAGCCTTACGGTTCCGCCCTGTCCTTTAAGGATTTATCATATTCAGAAAAACTTTAGCTTCTCCAAACGCGCTGATTAGTACAGTTTAGCGTAGTCAGCTACGTTGTCTGGTGTGAACTGAAGTGGCTCGCCAAGAACGATTTCTGTTCCTTCGTCATCAGCTGTTGTGATTGTGAATTCACCCATGTCGCCAGCTGTGAATGTTTCGTCAACTGCACCAGTGATGTCACCTTTTACAAGTGCCATTGTTGCATATGCGGAAAGTTTTCCAAGACCTTCCATATCCCACAGATAGAAGTATGGGCAGGAATGTGCATCGTCATCACCTGTGTACTCAACCATTTCGGACGGAAGTCCAAGACCTGTCAGTTTGCAGGAAGATTCGTTGTCCTGAAGGTATTTAGCTGCTGCAGCGATACCAACTGTTGTAGGTGCGCAGATAACTTTCAGATCTGGGTAGTTCTGAAGAAGAGCTGCTGTCTGGTCTGTAGATTTACCAGCACCGTTTTCACCCATAAGTGCGTGAACTTCGCCAGATTTTAACTGGAACTGTACATTGTTCAGTGCCTTAACGCCCGGGAAAATCTTCGTTATGCCTTTAAGTTCAAGAACATATTCAGACACGGCTCTTTCCTCCCTTTTCTTTAAATCTGTATTTATTGTAGCATTGGTTATTTTTTTAGGAAACGGGAAAATATTTTGAATCAGGGTAAAATATTTTCCACTTATCTGCATAAAACATCTTTCATTTTTTCTCGTAATCTTGTATAAAATATGCTAAACTGTTTTGTGGATCGTTTTCATATGGAAACAATCTTATCATAATAAACAATTTTCTTTTTTTACAAATACCAAGGAGAATATTATGAAACTACTGATTGTTGATGACGAAGAACTTACCCGTACCGGTGTGATCTCTTCGATTGACTGGGCTTCCCTTGGAATCAGCGAGGTGCTTCAGGCAGACGACGGTGTGCATGGTCTGGAAACTGCACAGCTTCACAGGCCGGAGATCATATTATGCGATGTCCGCATGCCGCGCATGGACGGAATCACTATGCTGGAAAATTCTTCCTGATACCGTCCCGATCTTTATGAGCGGATACTCTGACAAGGAATATCTCAAAGCTGCGATCAAGCTGAAAGCCGTCAATTACATCGAGAAGCCTTTCCGGCTCTCTGAGATCGAGGATGCCATCCGTGAGGCAAGGGATCTTTATATAAAGAAGGTCAATTCACGGCATGGCGAAACTCTTCATTCCATGGAAACTGCATCACGGCTTGCCCTGCAGCTTACTCTTCCATATTCACAGGATAACTCTGTGATCCGTCAGCTTTCTGATGAACTGCAGTTTACAATGAATTCTTCTACTTTTTTTACTGCTTTTATTGTAAAGACCGAATTATTTCTGGAAGCTTCCACGCCATCCATGGCTGATCTGTTTCAAAAGTTCCAGGATTTTCTGAATCCTTACCATATTACCTGCGTCTATCTCGAAAAGAAGCTTCAATATATGGTGTATTTTCTTTTTTCACAGACTCCGCCTTCCCGCCAGATCCTGACTCATGCCGGAAGTTTTCTGATGGAACACTTTGCGGAATTCGGAAGATATTCCATGGCCCGCGGAGGCACTGTCGAATATTGATCAGAATGCCGCATCCGCTCTGCTGGAAAAGCTTCTCCAAAGTTTTTCCAACAACTGCAAATTTCTTCAGAATCCGGTCAAAGACCTGTACTACAAGCTTTTTCTCTGTCTGGAGGATGCACGTCATCAGCAGAAAATTCCAGGTTCCGGCAATCCGGAAACTGTTGCGGAAACAATCGACAGATGTTTTACCTTCGGTGAACTTCACCAGACTCTTGTTGATAAAACAGAAGATTTTTTTAAGAAAGTTTCTGACTGTTCTCAGGAAAACCCTACTATTTTTCTGATCAGGGAATATATCAGCAAAAATTATATGAATGAAACTCTGTCTGTCAAAGATATCAGCAGTCACGTATTCCTGTCCACATCTTATGTATGTACTTTCTTTAAGAACAAAACTGGAACAATCGTCCTGACCGGATGGATCGAAGACACCTCCATTGTGCTTCTGATCTCAGATGACGGTGTCGGCATTCCTTCTGAGAAGCTTTCTGCTATTCTCTCCGGAAACGGGAACAGTACTTCCGGCGGCACTAACATTGCCGTTTATAACACGCATCGGCGACTTCAGATCCTCTATGGTCCTGATTATGGGCTGACCTATTCCAGCACTCCCGGAAGCGGTACGGAAGTGGAAATCCGGATTCCTGCGATCCGAAAGAGTGCCACAGAACATTCTAATTAATACTTTTTAAGAAAGGGATTTTTCTATGAAAACAGATGCTATGATTTTAATGTATAATTTCAAAGAAGATGAAAGAACACGGCAGATCCTACGTTATCTTAATATCGCAGGTATTTCCTGCAAAACAGTTTCTGTAACAGATTATCTGCATCCTCTTGGATATCTGTTCGGACTTCCTGGTTTTTCTCCTTCTCCACAGTTCAACCTGGGCGGGAATTTTACAGATGAGATGCTTGTCATGCATAATTTTTCGCAGGAACAACAGACAGATTTTCTGGGATTTTTCCACAGGAACGGGCTGGCTCCGGTGGATCTGAAAGCAGTGCTTACACCGGTTACGCAGCACTGGAGTTCGTTGAAGCTTCATGGAGAGTTGTCGAAGGAGCATACGTTGATGCACAAAAAATGATTTAAAAAAAGAGAGGCTGTACATCTGCACAGTCTCTCTCTTTTTTTGAATATGAATATGTGTTTCAAATATAGATGGTTTTTGTTATCTTGTTACGATATCAACCGGAATGTTGAAGATTTTTGCAACCTTCAGGATCGTGTCGATATGTCTTCCTGTAGCAGCTGCCATATGATGTGTCGGGCCTGCTTCGCTCCAGCGGTTTACAAACTCTCTTGCACCACAGGTGAAACGTGTTCTCATGTTGGTATCACCAAAGGAAAGGATCGGTCCTTCTTCGTTTACGCCTTCAGCAACAACGAATTTGAAGTGTCCGTCAGCATCCTGTGTGATCGCAAGATAGGTAACCGGACCTGTGTATGGATAGAACTGTGTCAGATATCCGCCGCCTGTTTTGCCGTGGAATACCGGTACGATCTTCATGGTAGGTTTCTTATCAGAGATATCAGCATCTCCGCTTCCGGAATGTCCGATGATGCAGATATCATCGTTGAAGTCGATGGAGTACATCTCAGAAAGCTGGCCTGTACCGGAAATGGTCTTGAGAATGCTCATTGCCATAGCAACCTTCATGTCACCTTCAACAGCGCATGCTGTACCCTGTTTGATCAACATGGAGAAGGCCGGGATCAGCATACTGTCAAGGACACCTGCCTTGCCCTGTGCAAATCCGTCATAATGGGAAGCAACCATGCTGAGATGTTCGTCTTTTACCCATTTCTCGAATGCAACAACGTATTTTGCCATATCCCATACTTTTTCGATTGTGCCGCCGTCCTCAATATCAAAAGTATCAAGAATATCCTGTGCTTTTGCACGGATTGCTTCTTCATCTGTGATATCATCAGCGATCGCCCACATTTTTTCCCAGTCAAACTGTTTGGTGTACAGGAACATTCTGTTGTACAGGTTTGTCTCATCGATGTAAAGGTCCATCATACCCGGATAAGGTCTTCCGATCTGAGCGATATTGGTATCGCGGAATCTTCTTCTTACCTGTGCAGCCTTGCACCAGTCTTCGATCTCTGCCTGAACAGCCGGATCTCCACCCTCAACTACACCTGTAATAACAGCATGTCTCTTGCCTGCTCTTTCCAGATCGGCAACTGCTTCACCTACAGCACCGCAGGCATATCCTTCACCAAGCCATGCAGCGATATCTGTGTGATCATAATCCAGTGCTTTGAGCTTCTGAACGTTCACAAGAACAACCGGAACATCAAGATCACGGATTGCAGGGAGCATATTGTAGGATGTCGCATAAGTCAGCATCTGAAGAAATACGATATCAACGTCTGCAGCACGGAATTTATCTCCGGCTTCCATAGACTGCTCTTTTGTTGTTACCATTCCTCCATCGATGATCTCTACTGTATCAGGGATTGTTTTTTTGAATGCCTCATACTGAGCTTCAAACTCAGGTACCAGTGACGGGAACTGAGGCAGGTATGCTCCTAAAGCAATAGAAAATACGCCGACTCTTGCTTTTGTGTTTACTAACATAATAAAACCTCCAATTTATTTTATTAATGTATATACTCACCTTATTCCAGGTGCATATAGCTCAATAACAGGATGATTGGGTAAAAAGTCTCCAGCTATAATCTCTCAGGCTTTGAAAATCTTGATTCCGAAAGACTCATGAATGGTTGTACGAGCCTCTTCAACAGATTTAAATTCGCCTTCCTTGATCATCTGTGCAGTGATATTTCCGATCGCAGTTGCTTCTCCAGGACCTGCATGAACTTCTTTACCTGTTGCCTTTGCTGTAAGTTCATTCAGATATCCCGCATTGGAACCACCACCAACTACATGGATACGGCTGTAAGTTCTTCCTGTAAGTTCTTCCAGTTCTTTTGCTGCTTTTGCATAGCACTCAGCAAGACTGGTGTAAATAACAGTTGCAATCTCACCCATTGTCTCCGGAACCTGCTGTCCTGTTCTGCGGCAGTAGTCCTTTACTTCTTCTGTCATATTTTCCGGAGAAAGGAAACACTCGTCATTTGCATCTACTCTGGATGGAAAATCCTTTGCTTCTTCTGCCATAGCACAGATCTCTGCAAAACTGTACTTGTCATTTACTTCATGACGAACAGACTGGATCATCCACAGACCCATGATGTTCTTGATATAACGGAAGCGTCCCGCATATCCACCCTCGTTTGTGAAGTTCAGTTCGCAGCTCTTTGGTGAACAGTCCGGAGTTTTTCTTTCGATTCCCATCAGGGACCATGTTCCGGAACTGATATAGATAAAATCATCATCGTTTGCCGGTACTGCAAGGACTGCGGATCCTGTATCATGTGTTGCCGGTGCGACAACTTCTACGTCAAAGCCGACTTCTTTCTGAAGTTCTTCTGTCAGATGTCCTACACTTGTGCCAGGCATGATCAGTTTCTGGAAAATTCTTCTCGGATATCCCAGTTTGTCGATGATCTCATAATCCCAGTCTTTTGTCTGTGCATTTACCATCTGGCCTGTTGTAGCCTCTGTGTACTCACAGGTCTTCTGTCCTGTCAGAAGGAAGTGGAAGTAATCCGGTACATGAAGAAGAGTTTCTGCCTGCTCCAGATATTCCGGATGTTTTGTCTTAACTGCCATCAGCTGGTATATCGTATTGTAAATAGCTTTCTGGATACCTGTTCTTGCATACAGTTCTTCAACCGGAATTAACTTGTAAACTTCCTCATCCATTCCCTCTGTACGATGGTCACGGTATCCAACTGTGTTACCAAGTACCTTGTCATCTTTATCAAGAAGAACGAAGTCAACACCCCAGGTATCAACGCCCATGCTTACCGGAATCTTGCCAATCTCTTTACATTTCTTGAGACCTGCAACGATTTCTTTGAAAATACGGTCAAATTCCCAGCAGAGTTCTCCATCCTTCTTGACCATACCATTCTCAAAACGATGAATCTCCTCGAGCTCCATTCTGCCATTCTCCATGTGTCCAAGGATCAGACGTCCACTGGATGCTCCCATGTCTACTGCTGCGTAATACTTAGTCATTGTAAAAACCTCCTAAATGTTTTTCTTTTATACAGCAAATTTCTTTGTGCAAACTGCTGTATATCCCTTCTCGTTTTCTTCTTAATAATAACATAATACAACAAGGTTCTTCAAGCGTGAAGAACCTTGTTTGTTTAAAAAAGTGTCTTTATTTGCAATCATTTGTTACTGTTCACTCCGTTCACAGTAACTTGGTCAAAATGCATTCCAAATCACCTTCGGTGATGGCATTTTGCCCCGTATGTCTCGGGATTTTGCCATATTTCATGGCAAAACACCTCGCGGGATATTACCTGTGAACAGTTACAATTATTTTACAATCTGCCCATAATAAGCGTTTGCGCCGTGTTTTCTGTAATAATGTTTATCCTGAAGTTCCTGTGGTGCCGGTTTTACCTGCGGATTGATAAGTTTACAGCGAGATGCCATTTTGGCAACTTCCTCAAGTACAACTGCATTATGTACTGCCTCATGAGCATCTTTGCCCCAGGTGAATGGTCCGTGGTTTTTGCAGAGTACTGCAGGAACTGCCTCGTAATCTTTGTCCTTAAAGTAATCAGCGATCAGCACTCCTGTATTTTTCTCATATGCCTCGTCGATTTCTTCTTTTGTGAGGTTTCGCACACAAGGTACTTCTCCATAGATGTAGTCTGCATGTGTGGTTCCATAGCATGGAATGCCTCTTCCTGCCTGTGCCCAGCTTGTTGCCCAGGAAGAATGTGTATGTACGATTCCACCGATGTTCGGAAATGCATTGTACAGTACAACATGTGTTGCGGTGTCAGAGGACGGATTGTATTCGCCTTCTACTTTGTTTCCCTGAAGGTCAACAACAACCATATCTTCTGGTTTGAGCTTATCGTAATCCACACCGCTTGGTTTAATTACAAAAAGTCCTTTCTCACGGTCGATGCCACTGACATTTCCCCAGGTGAATGTCACCAGCCCATATTTCGGCAGGTCCATATTTGCTTTGTAAACTTCTTCTTTTAATTTTTCTAACATGGTTTTTTCCTCCTGAATTTTATTTCTGAGCATCCAGTATCGGACACATCATTTTTACTGCATCATTAAGATCTTTTTTCCATTCCGGATTTCCTGTGTACCAGAATTCCGTCACAAATCTGCGTACTCCCAGATCCCAGGCCTTCTTTATTGCCGCCTCAAAATCCACATGTCCGGTTCCATACGGAATTTCTCTGAATTTTCCAGGGACAGTTTCCTTAAGATGAAGAGAAGTCAGATTTCCTCTGCCCAGTTCCATATCCTCCAGTACATCTGACTTGTAAAGAACCGCTGCATTGGTGAGATTTCCAATATCCGGATAGACTTTAAGATAATTGGAGCCACACAGTGTTACATATTTCATGGCTTTCTCAACCGTATTCATAAATTCATTTTCCATCGTCTCAAGTCCGATGAGCACGCCGGTCTTTTCTGCCAGTCTTGCAGCCTTTCTCAGATTTTCAAGAAATCTGTGTTTTGTCTCCAGTGTTGATTCCTCATAATAGACATCATATCCCGGGATCATCACAACACGGATTCCAAGATCATCTGCCAGCTGAAGTGATTTTTCCAGGATCGCCATTCCTCTTGCACAGCATGCTTCGTCACTGCTTCCGATCGCATATTTGGTAAGTGCACTGACACACATTGTCCGGATCGGAATTCCGGTCTCATACATGGTTTTTACAAGTTCCAGGCGTGATTCTCTGTCCATATCCAGCCGGGCGATTTTTTCTTCTGTTGCATCAATACTGATTTCAACATAATCATAGCCTGCTGCCTTTGCCGCCTCCAGTCGTTCTTTCCATGTCAGCGTACCCGGCATTGCCTTTTCATACAGTCCAAGCTCATATGCCTTACTCATTCTGTGGTTTCTCCTTTTCCTAGTTTCTGAAATACTTCCACGCACCATTCAGTCCGTCGATCACCGCACGGTATGCCGCATATTTTTCTTTGTAGATATCTGCATATTCCGGTCTTGGCTGTATTGTCTTGGTGATCTTCACTGTACGTCTCATTGCATCCTGATAATCTTTGTAAATTCCCGCTGCAATGCCGGCTGCCATCGCTGCACCCTGTGCACCGAGTTCCTTATCCTCGATCACATCGATCGGAAGCTGAAGCGCGTCTGCAAAAATCTGTACCCATACATCTGAATTTGCAGCGCCTCCGGAAAGTCGTACACTCTTCGGACGTTCACGGTTTCTCAGCAGTTTGTTGACATGGGTCACATGGGAGAAAACAATTCCCTCATAAACTGCACGAAGCATATGTTTCTTATTATGGTAAGCAGTCAGGCCTACAAAGGTTCCCTTTGCCAGTGGATCTTCGTTGGAGCCGTTCAGGAATGGAAGGAAGATGATATTGTTGTCCTGCGGCTCGATAGAAGCTACCCACTCATTGGTGATATCGTATACGGAGCCTCCGTTTTCTTTCGCTTCTGCTTTTTCATAACTCATAAGATTGCGGATGAACCACTCCATATTTCCGGCAGATGTCGGGCTGCTCTCCTCGATCAGATAATATCCCGGCATACAGAACAGAGAATTCAGTGCAACTGTGCCGTTTGTCACAGGTTCTTTCGAAATATACTCGTTGATACTCCAGGTTCCGGCCACCATACACATCTGTTCTTCATCAGAAAGTCCGGATGCGATTCCGCATGCGTTGATATCAAACATACCTGCAGCTACCGGGATTCCCTCCGGAAGACCGGTCTTCTCACCCGCTTCCTTTGTCACATGTCCACAGATATCGGCAGCGTTGCGAAGCGGTGGAAGCTTGTCGTAGCATTCTTCCAGACCAAAAAGCTTCATCAGTTCACGGTCATGTTCGTGTGTGATCATATTGACAAGATTTGATCCGGAACAGTCTGTGTATTCACTGTATGCCTCTCCTGTCAGCATGTAACGGATATAATCTTTTACTGCAAAGATATACTGTGTTCTCTCAATGACTTCCGGCATATTTTCTTTGAACCACGCCAGGATGCTTACCGGCTGTACTGCCAGAATATCCTGCAGGGTTTTTTCATAAACTTTTTTGTCGGTGCCATCCTCATGCCATCTTTTGACCTGTGCCCAGGCTCTTGTATCCGTAGAAATGATTCCGTTATAGGAAGGCTTTCCATCATAGCCTACCATGTACAGACCTTTTCCATGTCCTGAGAAAGAAACCCCTGCAATGTCCTTTGGATCGATATTGCTCTTCTCGATCGCATTGCGTACAGCCTGTGCATTTACCTCCCAGAGTTCATCCATATCCCTTTCTGTATAACCTGGCTTCGGAGTGATCGTCACAGTCGGTACACTGGCCACAGAAATCTGCTTTCCGTCTTCATCAAAGAGCGCTGCCTTTGAAAAAGTACCCCCATTGTCAATCCCCATTAAGTATTTCATGCCATACCTCCTCTTTTTATATATGATTTTTTATTTTAATTCTTCCAGAAGTCTGTCCAGCTTCTCTGTCATTGTCTTTACATACAGTTTATTTGTATGTGCTGCCTTTGTGCCATCCTCATAGATGACCGTGTAGAAATTCTGGTCTTCTTCATAATATGTAATTTCTTTCTTTGAACCATCCGTCAGTGTATATACAAGCTTCAAAGCCTCATCCCCGTTTTCTTCCGGTACACTCTCCAGACGTTCCTGGGCGGTCACACTGACACATGCATAGTAGAAATCTGTAAATAATTTTTCATCCACTTCCTGCTCATCCACAAGCCATTTTACTGACTCCAGACCACCCTTTGTCGTCTGTGTTTCTTTTCTGAGCACATGCGTTGCACCATCTCTTGTAACTTCAAGTTTATCAAGATCCCCAATCGAAACAAAGCTGTATGTCAGACTCCAGTAAGAAGCCGCACTGGATTTCAGAAGGTCTGTCAGATACTCTCCACGAATCGTATGAATCTCCGGAAGTTCATTCAGCCTTGCATAATAGTTGCCGTTTTCATCCTCATCGCCTACGGAGAGTTCAAACTCTTTTGCTTCTTCTCCGTCTTTGTATTTTACGGTGAGTACCATCTGCGGATCGTCCAATCCATATTTTACATAATCGGAACAATTGTATTCAAGATCCTGATACCAGATAATATTGGACACATTATCCTGGACCATGCCGACCAGATTCAGGTTTGCAAGCTGGCTTTCTCCCTCTTCATCCTCCACCGTACACTGGTCATCCCCTGTCATGATAAGGACATAAGAATCTTCTTCCTTGTCCACATCAAACTCTGTCATCGTTTCCGGTTTTACCTTCGGGAAGTCCGTATAGGCTGCAAAATCCTGCAGCTTACCTGCGAAATCCGAGTCAAAGGCAGTTTTTGTCATATAAACCTTATCTGATTTTTCTTCTGTCTGGAAGTACAGTTCATGCGTGGACGTATTCTTATCTCCGATATACAAATCCTTCTCTGTTCCGTCAGAAAGTGATATCTGAATCGTATTTGCCGGTTCTTCCAGTCCGAACTGCGCCAGATCCCCCCTTGCGTCCAGCTCTCTGGTACAGCTCACAGAAGAAATATCTGCAAGCAGCTTCTGGATCTTATTTTCATTCATCTGAAATACAGAGTCATCCGGACAGATCCAGGTGTCATTCTTTTTTTCAAAGGTCAGTATCCCGTCGTCACCGCTGAAAGAAATACTGCTCACTTCATCCGTGTCTGTCTCAAACACAAAAGATGCCGCAGCCTCTTCCTGCTCTTTCTGGCTCTCTGCCTCTTTTTGTTTATCTGAGTAACGCAGAAGAAACAGATAGGCCAGTCCTGCAAGGATGACCAGGATCAGTGCAATGACCAGTTTTTTTATTTTTTTTCCATCCATCAGCGTTTTCTCCTTGATGCCCAGACTGCCAGTCCTGCAATAATAAACAGAAGTGGAAGTGTAAATACACAGATCGCTGTCCATATATTTGCTGCCCGGTCTGTCAGTGTCAGATATTTGACCTGAAGGCTCTTGGTCTGTACTGCCGCTGAAGTTTTTTCTCCATTGCAAAGGTAATTTACAGTTCCGCCGAGAAGCTGTGCATTGCTTCCGGATACAGCCTGATTATAATTGGATTCCAGCAAATATCCTGTACTGTAATAGACGATCTCCGTATCAGCCTCATCATCGTTGTTCGTATCTTCCTGGATCAGCATACCGATCGTAAACGGACCGCTCTTATCTCCCTTTTCCTTCTCAGAGGTTGTCATGTTTTCCACATCTTCTTTGCTGTAGGATGCATCAGAAGTCGTCAGAAGCGGCTGATAGGTGATGGAATCTCTGTGTGAATCCGAAGTAAGGATTCCCTGGCTCATCGGTGCCAGAACAGAACCATTGCCATATACATTTTCGGTAATTGCCGAATAACTGATATCCGGAACCAAACAATACTGATAAGACATATATTTATCAGAGTCGCCTTCCAGGATGATTCCTTTTTCTCTTTCAACTCCATAATTTGCGAGGATGGAGTCAAAATTCGGCATATCCTCTACGGTATAATTTGAGAAGATGATCGCTTTACCTCCGTCTTCCAGATAGTCAATGATCTTCTGTGCTTCTTCCTCAGAATAATCTACTGTCGGCGTATTGATAAGAATTGCATCTGCATCCTCCGGAACCTTATCTGTAGTCATCAGATTCAGCGTCAGTGGATTTACATTATCCTTGGAAATCACATCTCCAAATGCACTTCCAAGTGCTGTCTCTCCATTTCCGCTTAAGATATACAGATTCGGGATGTCTTTGGCTGTCACATAATCTACAGCACTTGTTATCATTCCCTCGCCGTCAAATCCGGTCTTTACATAACTGTAAGTATTATAGTTCATGCTCTCCACATACATGGAATCCGCATTCACTACTTTACTCACATCACCGCTGACTGCGATCACACTGTTATTTGCAACATCTTCCTGGGTATATTTGGAAGTAAATCCCGGATACAGAGCCGGATCGATCTGCTCTACTTTAATGTGGGAGGATGCAGACTCATAACGGTCCAGAAGCTTCTGGATCGTGTCGTCTTCTTTTCCGCCTTCACAGATATAATAAAGCTCCACATCCTGATCCAGGTTTTTGAGTATTCCTGTCGTAATATCGGTCAGGGTATACAGTTTTTCGTTGCTGAAATCAAACTGGGTTACTTTGACCGGAAGATGATTCACGATCAGATTCACTATGATCAGTCCTGCCAGAAGCAGTACGGTAAGCAAAATACTGTAAGAACCGTTTATCAGAATTTTGCTGTTCTGTTTGTTGTCTTTATTCTTCATGTCCCTACCTCCTAGTTCCAGCGTCTTTTTGCAATCGTCTGAACTGTCAGGAACAAAAAGAAAACAATAACAGATACATAGTACACGATCGCGGATATATCCAGAATGCCGTCAAAGAAATTTGTCAGCCTTCCATTCATATAAAATACAGACAGAACCTTGCGGAAGCTTCCTTCCAGAAGAGATGCCTTTGCAAAATAAACCACCTGGAGTGCCACCTCAAGAAGCACGCCTGCTCCGATCACAACCTTGAGATTTCCGATCATATTATAGACCAGGGCCATCACAAGAACAATCACTACAGTAAATGCACTCACAGATGCGATTGCAGTATTAGGAACCATTTTGCCGATCGTGTTCATCAGATAGCAGACCAACAGAGTTCCGAATGTCATAACCGCTGAAATCACCGGATTTTCTGTGACTGATGAGAAAAATACTCCGATTGCAATATTGGCACAGCCGAGGAGATAGAATCCAAGGATTGAAAAATATGCTGCCGGAAGGTTTACTGTTCCAAACATAGTAAGAATCAGCGGATAAATGCAGATGATCAGCATCGGAATGGTGAACAGAACTACAACTGCCAGATATTTACCGATCACAATGTCTTTTACTGTCATTGGCAATGTAAGTAATAACTGGTCTGTTTTCTGTTTTTTCTCCTCTGCCAGAACACGCATTGTCAGGATTGGAACAAATACCAGAAAAATAAACTGAACATTCTGGAGTACCAGTTCAAATCTTGGCGAAGCAAGATTCAGATTCTGATATGCAAAATATAGGCTTACGACTGCCAGCATAAATGCAACAAACACATATCCGATCATTGAGATCCGATAACTTCTTAATTCTTTTCTACATACAGCGATCATGCTCTTCCCTCCTCAGTAATTTCAAGAAAGATGTCTTCCAGCGACATTCCTGCCCTGCTGATCTCAAGAAGCGGGATTCCTGCCTCTGCAAAACGGAAGAATAACTGTTTTCTGTAATCCGCCTGATCCTGTACTTTCAGCTGGAACCTGTATGTCTCAGCTTCTTCTGCTTCTTTCATATCAGCGATACTGAGTGCCGGGAATTCACGCAGGATATTCTGGATCTTCTCCAGTTCTCCCTGTGCACTCAGACACAGGATATCCTGTCCCTTAAACAGTTTTTCCAGATTTTCTGTACTGTCACTCACTACCAGATGTCCCTTGTTGATAATAACCACATGGTCACACACTGCCCCAATCTCAGAAAGAATATGCGAGCTTATCAAAACGGTGTGATCTTCTCCCAGCTGCTTTATCAGTGTGCGGATCTCTATGATCTGCTTCGGATCCAGTCCGACGGTAGGCTCATCAAGAATAATGATATCCGGATTTCCAATCAGTGTCTGTGCAATTCCGACTCTCTGCTTATATCCTTTGGAAAGATTTTTGATCAGCCGATCCTTCATATTGGTGATCATCACTTTTTCCATGACATCTCCTATCATGGACTTTCGTTCTGATTTCGGCACGCCCTTGAGATCTGCCACTGTGAACAGATACTCCCAGACTGTCATGTCCATATACAACGGGGGAATTTCCGGAAGATATCCAATATGCTTCTTGGCCTCTTCTGCCTCTTTAAAAATATCATGTCCTTCAATAATGACTTCCCCTGATGTCGCGGCAATGTAGCCGGTCATTATATTCATTGTAGTTGATTTTCCGGCACCATTTGGTCCTAACAGCCCATAAATTTTTCCTTTTTCAAGTGAAAAACTGATGTCCTGTACGGCAAAATGATCTCCGTATTTCTTTGTAAGATTTCTAACTTCAATCAAGATATTCCCTCCTGTTGATCAAACTCTTCCCCAATTATAATACATTATCAGAAAATATGCCACTGTCGTCCCTGATATGTATGAAAGAAAAGGCGTCCGCCCGCGGGCGAACGCCTTTGTTATCGCATTTCTAATTTATTTAAACAGAACTGCAATACAGATTAAAGTTTGTCAACCCACTCTGCCATGTTGTCTTTGTAGAATACATAAGGCTGACCTGTGAGAACGCCTGTGCCACCATCGCCATTATCTTCAGCGGTGAATGTCTCAGCTTCATATTCGCCCCAAGCTTCCATATCAACAGTTGATCCTGCGGATCCGTCGAATCCATCGTTCTGAACTGCCATCTGGATAGCTGCTGTAGAAGCTCCAAGATGAGATACATCCCACAGCATCATGTATGGGCAAACAAATGAGAACTCATCATCATCTGCTGTAGCCGGCATATAGTTCTTCATTTCTGAAGGAAGTCCAAGACCTGTCAGTTTGATATCAGATTTAGCCTGTGTAAGAACTTCACCTGCTGCTGCGATACCAACTGTTGTTGGGGAGATGATTGCATCTACATTGTTTTCAGCCAGGAATGCCTGAGCCTGTGTAGTAGATTTTGTTGCTTCGTCATCACCATATTTCTTGTTGAGTTCCGGGCTCACTTTGCCTTTGTAGATGTCTTTCTGAAGTTCCTTCTCCATAACTGCGATCCAGCCATTCTGTACAGGTGTATCGATACCAGCGGAAAGAACACCAAGTCTGATCTCGTCTCCGTCGTAATCAGCGAGAGCTGCCTCTACAGTTTTTTCCATTGTTACGTCTTCCGGATCATAAGCTACGCCAAGAACCTGAAGAACTGCTGCGCGAACCTGCATAGCTCCGATATCTTCTGTGGATGCCTGATTGTTGTGAGTTACACGATAATCAGCAGATGCAGAAGAGTCAACGGATACGATCGGAACACCCTTTTCCTGAGCTTTTGCAAATACTTCATCAAATCCTGTATCACCATTTGTAGAAATGGAGATGGATTTGCATCCCTGAGTAATTGCTTCGTCAATGAGCTGTACCTGAGCTGCTACAGTTGTCTCAGCCGGTGATTTCTCTGTGCAGTTTTCCCCAACCTGCTCCATATAAGATGAGAAACCTTCATACATGATAACACCAAATGCGTTACCTACGGATTTGAACATAAATACGTGGGAACCAGATACATCTGATGTGTTACCAGCTGCTGAAACTGCTGCCGGAGCTGCCAACGCCATTGTTGTTGCAAGGCCCATAGCCATTGCCTTTTTGAGATTTTTCTTCATGAAACACTTCCTCCTTTTTTTATATATATAAACATCTTTGTGTTTATATTTCGTAGTTCAGACAGGTAAGATTATTTGAAACGCTCTTTTGCTTTCTTTGCGTTTTCCTGCTGTTCTGCCCACCACTGAGCAGATTTCTCTTTACATTCTTTCTGAGCTGCTTCGATCTTCTTATTGAGTTTCTCGATCTGAGCTGCCTTGTCAGATGCATTGCCTTTTTCAAGTTCTTTGATCTGTTTCTTCATATCTTTAACAGCAGCTGCTGTTCTGTCATTGATTGCTTCAATGTTCTTATTGTTATGATAGAACAGTCTCAGTTTGATATCTTTGATCATCTGTTTGTTGATCGTGGAGATCAGGATCGTTACGATAAGGATAACACCGATAACGATTTTCTTTGTGTTCGGGTCGATACCCATAAGTCCCAGTGCATATGTAAGGAAAGCCATGATAAAGGTTGCAATGATAGGTCCCCACATTTTACCTTTACCACCATTGGTAGAAACACCACCTAATACCGCACAGGCGATCGCAGTCATTTCATATCCTGTACCCATGGAAGAGGAAAGACCTCCACCCATACGTCCGATAAAGAAGATAGAACCGATACCTGCCATGAATCCCATGAGGATAAATACCTGCATTTTGACTTTCTTAACACTGATACCTGAATAATTTGCACATGTCGGGTTGTTACCAACAATGTAAACTTTACGTCCAAATGGTGACTTGTGAAGAACAAAGATGAAGATAGCACCCATGATAAGGAAAAGCACCATACTCAGCGGAATGATTCCACCAATGTTCATCCATCCGATCTTGTTGTACCACTTCGGGAAATTCTTCAGAGAATTCTCACCCAGAACGATTTCCACAATACCTCTGAATAACATGGATGTAGAAATTGTAGTGATAACCGCCGGCATTTCAAGGAAAGCAACACAGAATCCATTGAATGCTCCACATAGCATACAAACAATGATTCCGACGATAACACAGATGAGTGACGGAAGTCCTTTATCCATCAGAAGTCCTGTTACCATTCCACCCAGGATCATCTGTGCTGCTACTGATACGTCAATGTCACCCAGCAGAAGGATGAATACCATACCAAGTACAAGCGGAGAAACATCCAGACCTGCATTGATCATTGACTGAACTGTACCGTGGGTAAAATAAAGATCCGGTTTTATAACCGCCAACAGTACATTAATTAAAACCATGATATATACAAGAATCATTTCCCATTTGACAAGGAATTTCTTTAATACAAATCCTTCCTTGACACTGAGGTCTCTGTCGTAATTACTTCCTGGCATTAGATCAACGCACTCCTTTCTTTGAGAGCCTGTCTCTTAGCGGACTGCTCGGTAAAGTAGTTAATTGCAACGGCAACAATGATAATTCCGCCCTGGAGTGATTTCTGCCATACACTCATACCAGGAATCATACTAATGAAATATGTGATCACAGACATGATAAGTGCACCGATTGCCACACCATCCATACGTCCTTTACCACCGGTGATAGATACTCCACCGAGAACGCAGATTGCGATCGCAGTCATTTCAAAACCGTCTGCCATTCCATAATAACCAATTGCATAGTTTGCAGTATAAAGCATACCTGCCAGACCTGTCACTGCACCACAGATCACGAAAGAATAAAATGTTACCTTTGGTTCTTTGATACCTGCAACTGCTGCAGATTCACGAGATGTACCGATTGCATAGATTCTTCTTCCTGCGGAAGTATATCCAAGGAACAGTCCTGCTACAACCAGCAGAATGATCGTGATCCAGAGGATGATCGGCAGTCCTAAGAACTGTCCGATTGCAAACGTACGATATCCGTTCAGTTCTTCGTACTGTGCAGCGAACCACCACTGTCCGCCGGAAACTACAAACGCAAGACCACGGAAGATGTACATCGTACCCAGGGTACAGATCATCGGAACCATGTGAAGGTATCCAACCAGAAAACCATTCAGTGCACCACAGAGTGCGCCGAGAACAATTGCAAATAATACCCATACGATTCCAGGGATTCCCGGATGGCTGCATGCAAGAGTGGTACAGGAAATACCAACAAATGCAAGCTGGGAAGCGATGGAAATATCAATACCGCCTGTAAGAATAACCATCATCTCAGCAATCGCAAGGAGTGCATAGATTGTATTGTTCTGAAGCATACTTACCAGAGATGTGGAAGTAAACATACCCGGTGTAAGGAAACGGGCGATCACCAGCAAAATGATCAGAACTGCGATCAATCCGGTATTTCTGGATTTTAATAAATTTTTCATTATTTATGCCCCTCTCTTTCTTTCAGAGATGCTTCAAGCAGCATTTCCTGGGTTACAGTTTCCATATCGCCAAACTCACCTGTCACACGACCGCTCTTCATTACAACGACTCTGTCTGCAACACCAAGAACCTCCGGCATTTCAGAAGAAACCATAATGATTCCGTATCCTTTGCATGCCAGACTGTTCATAATCTCATAAATAGAATATTTTGCACCAACGTCGATACCCTTTGTAGGCTCGTCCATGATCAGAACCTTCTGATCGGAACTCAGCATCTTGGCAACAACGACTTTCTGCTGATTACCACCTGACAGAGATGACGGCGGTGCTGTAATATCGTTTGCTTTCAATTGGATCTTCTTGCACAGGGCAATCGCATTTTCCATTTCTTTATCTACATCCATCTGTCCGCCCTTTACAAACTGCTTCATGGAAGCGGAAGATACGTTCTGATAAATAGGAAGTTCATTTACAAGACCCTGGGTCTGTCTGTTCTCCGGAAGAAGTCCGATTCCAAGATTAAGAGCATCGATCGGACTCTTGATATCTACTTTCTTTCCTTCCAGACGGATCTCACCGCTGTCCGGATGCATGATACCATAAATTGTCTGACATACCTCAGTACGTCCTGCTCCTACCAGACCTGTCAGTGCAAGGATCTCACCTTTACGTACATTGAAGGAAATATTCTTGAAATATCCTTCTTTGCTGATATTATCAACCTCAAGTACCACATCACCGATCTTGGCTGTTTTCTCAGGATACATGGAATTCAGTTCACGACCAACCATTGCCTTTACAAGATCTGCATTTGTGATCTTGTCAACATCCCAGGAACCAACATATGTAGAATCACGGAATACGGTAACACGGGTAGCCAGCTCATACATATCTTCAAATCTGTGAGTAATGAAGATAATGGAAACTCCCTTGTCTCTCAGATCTTTCGCAATGCGATATAACTGAAGACATTCATTTCTTGTAAGCGAAGCTGTCGGCTCATCCATGATCAGGATTCTTGCATCACAGGAAAGTGCTTTTGCGATCTCAACCAGCTGCTGCTCTGCAACAGATAAGTTGCCCATCGGTTTGTTTACATCGATCTCTGCACTTAAAGGCTGAATCAGTTCTTTCGCACGCTGTCTCATTGTCTTCCAGTCATAGAAGCCAAATTTATTCTTAATTTCCCGTCCCATAAAAATATTCTCTGTAACAGTCAGATCAGGGAACGCCGTTACATGCTGATAAATAGCAGCAATTCCAAGTTTCGCTGAGTCTGTAGTGTTTCTTAATGTTACCTGCTCACCATCCAGCAGCATGATTCCGCTGTCCGGCTGATGTACACCGGTAATGACCTTAATAAAAGTTGATTTACCAGCTCCGTTTTCTCCCATCAGAGCATGAATCTCGCCTCTTTTTAACTGAAAGTGAACTCCATTCAGAGCTTTAACTCCACCAAATGTTTTTACTACATCTTTCAGTTCCAAGATATACTCACTCATTTTGTGTCTTACTCCTCCCTTTCCTTCGTTGTGATTGAACTGCGTTGCGTTCTTTATGTATCTGATTTTATACAAATCATAGAGTTTTTCAATATATAAAATTGCTTTACGGGTATCAAAAATTGCGTTTTTGGCACTTTTTTATATTTTACAACAAAAAAGCATCTTATCTTTTAACAATCTTCACATCAGTTTCATCTACCTGTCAGTTTTTGTTTATCTATATTGCCAATGACAGTTTTTACATAAATTTTCTCCTTTATTTTGGTTCTTTGTACACTTTTTTTTCTTCTATATTATTGGTATAATAAAAAGCATTACCAGTTACGGTTCCCTTGTGCGCAGTAACTGACTATCATTTCTTGCGGAGGTTTTTATGCGACTGCCAAAACATCTTATGCCCACCGACTATTTTTCGGTCATACCCAAAACAGATGTCCAGATCACAGCCCTTCCCTTCTATATAAAGGAAGTCGGATACTGCAATGACCGTAAATTTATCCGTGGTGCCTGCAACAATTATTCAGACTACTTATTCGTCTACTCCCTGTGTACCATGAAGTTCAAAAAAAACGATGAGAAACATCCTGTTCATTCCCATGATATCATTGTATCTGCCTGCAATACACCGTTGACATTCTCTCTTCCTATTTCTTATGGAAAGACACGACGTGAATACCTGTATTTTATCATCGGTGGATCCCACGCACAGCAGTTTTACAATTATATCAGACGGCATGACTGTACGTTTCATTTTAACAAACTTCATCACATGCTGGATCTCTTTCTTGAGATTCTTGATATTGACTATAAATCAGACCCTATGTCGGCACAGATGCATGCCAGTTCTGTAGTGCATCAGATCTACCTGGAACTGTACATTCTCTCCCAGAATATTCTGAACGCCAAAAAGCAGACTCCTGTTCAGGACAGTGCCGTAAACACAGCACTTAAGTATATCCAGACGCATTATCAGAGTGATATGAGTATCGATTCAGTCTGCAACAGCGTCAGCTTCTCAAAATATTACTTCTGCAAGCTGTTTAAGGAACATATGGGAATCTCAATCCACCAGTATGTCACGGAATTCCGTATTAATAAGTCCAAGGAACTTCTGAGTTATTCCAAGCTCTCAATCTCTGCAATCGCAGCTTCTGTCGGCTTCAAAAGCCCACTTACCTATACGCGAAACTTCGAGAAGCTGGAGCATATGACACCTTCGGAATACAGGGAATTATACTAAATCTTTCATCATGGTACTTTTCCCAGAAAATCCGACAAATTTACAGAAAAAAGACATAAAAAAGAAACCCCGGAAAATCCGGGGGTTCTTTTTATGTCTTCAGAACACTGCTTCAAAAGCTGTATTCAGATTAGTCGTACAGGTTCGGAGCGATCTCTTCGTCGTCCATGTTTGTGGAATCATACCAGTATCCATCTGTAGGAACGTCTTCAAGTTCTTCTCCGTTTGCTGCTGCTGTCAGAGCGTAGATTGCATAGTATCCCATCATCAGAGGAGACTGTGTAACTGCTCCGAGGAATGTTCCGTCCTGAACTGCTGCTTTGATGATAGAACCAGCGTCGAAACCAACACCGATAACATCGCCGTTTGCTGCGTCAGAACCAAGAACGTTCAGGTTTGCGTTAGCTGCAAGAACACCTTCTGCTGCTGTCTGGTTGGAACCGAAGATAGCGATGCAGTTTTCTTTGGAAAGGATAGCCTGTGCTTCATTGGAGCAAAGCTCTACAGTTGTCTGTGCCGGAACTGCAACCTGGATAACAACGTCTGCATCTGCTTCTGTTGCATCAGCGCCTTTTGCTGCGTTTACATAGAATTCGTTTCCTGCAACTGCTACTGTTTTGCCGTCAGCCTGAAGAAGTTCGATCATTTTGTCGATGAATCCGCCGCCACGCTGCTGAATGTTCTGAGCTGTAGCATCCTGGTTAACTTCACCGATAACAACCTGTCCGTCTGCATTAGCTACTACGTCTTTGATCGCATCGTACATATGAGTTGCTGCTTCTGCACCAGCCTGTGCGTTGTCTGTGCAGACTTCACATACTACAGATCCTTCCGGAGCATCTGCGATACCTGTATCAAATGTTACAACCGGGATTCCTTTATCAGCACATGTCTGCAGTGCATCCAGAACAGAAGATGTATCGCATGCTGCAATACCGATTCCTTTCGGGTTGGAAGCGATTGCTGTGTTGATCATGTTAACCTGGTCAGCGATATCGGACTCACTGTTCGGTCCCTGTGGTGTGTAAGTAACACCAAGTTCTTCAGCAGCTTTCTTCATACCTTCCTGAGCTGCATCCCAGTAGGTAGACTGGAAAGATTTAACCATCATCGGGAATTCATATGCTTCGTTTGCTTTCAGATCTTTGAACTGATCCGGGAGATCAGCTGCCATAACTGTTGACATAGACATTCCTGCTACCATTGCTGCACAGATGCTTAATGCTACCACTTTCTTGAAATTCATAACTTACTTCCTCCTTATAAATTATATTATATAGTTTTTTTATTATGATACGTCAGTAGGAATTAGTCTGACGCCCCACATACTTAGTTTGGATAAAGAAAAACTGCAAAGCAGTTTTTCTTTACATAGCTGCTTTTTTCTTTTCTTTGATGATATCGATCAGGACTGCTACGATAAGAACAAGACCTGTGATGATCTGCTGCCAGTTTGCCTGAAGTCCGACATATGGAAGACCGGTCTTCAGAAGCATGATAACGAAGATACCAACAAATGTACCAATTACGGAACCGTAACCACCGGTTGCTGCAACACCACCGACGAATACACCGCCGATCGCATCCATCTCAAGTCCGGCACCGGTACCAGGCTGTACAGTAGGTGTAACTGCTGCATAAGCGATAGCTGCAAGACCTACAAACAGACCACATACTACATATACCATTACATGGTAAAATTTAACGTTGATTCCTGAAAGAGCTGCTGCTTCTTTGTTAGATCCGATCGCGATAGTATAACGTCCGAATTTTGTATGGTTCAGAACGAATTCCATCAGGATAACCAGAAGTACCATCCACAGGAAACCAATTGGATAACGAGAAGCACTTCTTCCTGTACCAACAGTAATCTTGAAGATTGTATGGAACCATCCACCGTCCTGGGTAAGTGCCGGCCACGGTGTTGCGCTGCAGAGAGAACCTGCACCACGGGTGATCATACAGGTACAAAGAGTTGCAAGGAATGGCGGCAGGTTCATGATTCCGATCAGAACACCATTCAGTGCTCCAACGAGGATACCAAGTACCAGACAGAGCAGCATAGCTGCTACAACCGGCCATCCGTGGCTTCTTACCATTGTTCCAGCGATCAATGCGTAACAAACCATACCAGTTCCGATTGACAGGTCTACACCTCCAGTGATAAGTGGGAAGGTAACACCGATTGCCATCAGAAGATCATAGTAGGAGAAATCGAGCATACTCAAAAGAGTTGTATACTGTCTGAACTCCTTACTCATTATGGAGAATACCGCACTGAGTGCGATAATAACCAGCAAAACAATAAATCTCTGATCACTTAAAATACTTTTTTTCTTCTTAGTCATGACTTTCCTCCTTAATCGATATTCCTTGTAGCCTTATCCATGATGTGTTCCTGTGTTGCTTCAGAAATATCAATATCTCCTGTCACTTTACCTTCGCACATGATGATGATACGGTCACTCATTCGGAGAATCTCTGTCATTTCAGAAGAAATCATAATGATGGATTTGCCTTCTGCTGCCAGTTTGCTCATTAACTTGTAGATTTCGTTCTTGGCACCAACGTCGATACCTCTGGTCGGCTCATCGAAGATCAGGATGTCACTGTCTCTGGTCAGCCATTTGGCGATTACGACTTTCTGCTGGTTACCACCGGAAAGGTTTACAACCAGCTGATCACCACTCGGTGTCTTGGTAGCAAGTTCTTTGATGTATTTCTCACTGACTTTTTTCTCTTTTGCTTTGTTGATGAAGATTCCGTTTGTGAATTCTTCCATTGTAGCCAGTGTTGTGTTTTCGTTTACAGATTTCTGTACAACAACACCATATCTTCTTCTGTCCTCTGACAGATAACCGATACCATATTTAACAGCATCCTGCGGTGTATTGATTGTTACTTCACGAAGCTTTCCGGTCTGCTTGTCCATAATGGAAATCTTACCGCTCTGCTTCGGATCTGCTCCAAACAGTGCTCTCGCTGTCTCAGTACGTCCTGCACCCATCAGTCCGGAGAATCCAAGAATCTCACCTTTTCTCAGTTCGAAGCTTACATCCTGAACCATCTTTCCTGCATTCAGATGCTCTACCTTAAGAACAACCGGTGCATCCGGAGCAACCATACTGTGTTCCTTAGGATCTTCGTAAATAACACGACCAACCATCATGTTGATGATGTCTTCTTTTGTACTGTCTTTTGTGATCAGAGTTCCTACATAGCCGCCATCTCGCATGACCGTTACACGGTCTGTGATCATCTTGATCTCATCCATACGGTGTGAGATATATACGATACCGTAATTCTTCTCGCGAAGATCACGGATGATTACGAACAGGTCAGCAATTTCTTTCTCGGTAAGAGCTGCTGACGGCTCATCAAAGATGATAACCTCTGCTTTGTGAGAGATTGCTTTGGCGATCTCACACATCTGCTGTTTACCAACAGTTAAGTTGCTCATCTTTTCTCTTGGATCGATCTCGATGTTCAGATCCTGGAATAATTTCTTGGAGTCTTCGATCATCTTCTTGTCGTCTACACGGATTCCCTTCTTCGGCTCACGTCCGATGAAGATATTCTGTGCAACAGTAAGGTCTCCGACCATGTTTAATTCCTGATGTACGATTACGATACCGGCATCCTGTGCTTCACGGGTATTATGGAAAGCAACTTCCTGACCCTTGTATGTGATAGAACCGGAATCCTTCTGATAAATACCGGTAAGAACCTTCATCAGTGTTGATTTACCGGCAC
>ERZ772954.362-NODE-362-length-47804-cov-6.282624_pt1 | contig 47804 bp, 39 predicted proteins | sample MGYA00580684_ERZ772954 | MGnify/ENA primary metagenome ERZ772954 (study PRJEB29015, sample SAMEA2737654) | human gut metagenome | biome: human gut; feature: human-associated habitat; material: faeces | place: China | collected 2012 ...
CGCTGAAACCCGGACGCTTACGCGTCCGGGTTTCTTTTTATCCCATATTATCCCAATTTCTTTGTCCGGCGATAGGCCGCTTCCACAGCGGCGATCGCCGCCCCACGGAATCCCCGGTCCTCCAGCGCCGCCACACCGGCGATGGTACTGCCGCCGGGACTGCACACGGCGTCCTTCAACGCGCCGGGGTGCTCTCCCGTTTCCAGCAGCAGGGACGCGCTGCCCAGAAGCATCTGGGCGGCGTACCGCATAGCCTTGGCACGGGGCACACCGCACTTCACCGCCCCGTCTGCCAATGCCTCCACAAACATGTAGGCATAGGCGGGGCCGCAGCCGGACACGGCGCTGGCCGCATCGATCAGGTTCTCCGGCAGGTCATCCAGCAGGCCGGATTCTGCCATCATAGTTTTGAAGGCCGCCAGTTCCTCCGCCGTTACACGGTCATTTGCCGACACCAGCATCAGCCCCTGTCCCACGGCGCTGGGGGTATTTGGCATGATGCGGATGATCTTCTTCTCTCCGCCCAGCATCTCCGCCAAGCGGTCCAGACTGACGCCCGCCAGCATGGAGACAAAAACAGCGTCAGACGCCGCAATGTCCTCTGCCAGCTTTGCCGTCACACCGGAAAACATCTGGGGCTTCACTCCCCAAAACACGAATCGGCTCTCCCGCAGGATCGCTTCTGCCGTCTCCGCAGCGCAGCCGATGGATGCCGCCGCCTTTGCGGAGTGTTCCGCCGTGGAGCAAGCCACGGCCACCGCCGCCCCGCCCACGGTCTTCACCGCTGCCCGCGCCAGTGCGCCGCCCATATTTCCAGCGCCGATAAAACCGGCCTCATACTGATATGCCATACGTCTCTCCTTACCGGGTCTGTCCGCTGCCCCGAATGATGTATTGATAGGTGCTCAGTTCGTCCAGCCCCATCGGGCCGCGGGCATGGAGCTTCTGGGTGGAAATGCCCATCTCGCAGCCGAGGCCGAACTCGCCGCCGTCAGTGAACCGGGTGGAGACGTTGACGTACACCGCCGCGCTGTCCACTCCGTTGACAAATTTCTCCGCGTTGGCGTCGTTCTCCGTCACGATGGCCTCGCTGTGGTGGGTGGAGTGGGCCTGAATGTGCTCGATTGCCTCGTCCACGCTGTCCACTACCCTGACCGCCAAAATGTAGTCCAAAAATTCCGTGTCAAAATCCGCCGGGCCAGCCGGCGTTCCGGGAATCACGGCGGCAGCCCTTGGGTCCAGCCGCAGCTCCACGGGGATCTGCCCCGCGGCTGTCCGATCCTCTACCAGTGCCTTCCGCAGCATGGGCAAAAACCGCTCCGCCACGGCGCTGTGGACCAGACACACCTCCTCGGCGTTGCACACGGAGGGGCGGCTGGTTTTGGCGTTGACAATGATCTTCACCGCCTTGTCCAAATCGGCGTATTCGTCCACATATACATGGCAGATACCGGTGCCGGTCTGGATGCAGGGCACCGTCGCCTGCTCCACGCAGGCCCGGATCAGTCCCGCCCCGCCCCGGGGGATCAGCAGATCCACCAGTCCGTCCGCCGTCATCAGAACGCGGGCGCTCTCATGACTGGTATCCTCCAGAATATTCACGATGTCCGGGTCGCCGCCCACGGCGGAAATCCCCTGCTTCAGCGCCTTTACGATGGCGGTGGAGGTGCACACGGCCTCCTTCCCGCTGCGGAGGACGCAGACGTTGCCGCTTTTCACAGTCAGCGCCGCCGCATCGGAGGTGACGTTGGGGCGGCTCTCGTAAATGATCGCCACCAGTCCCAAGGGCACCTGCTTTTTATAGATGGTCATACCGTTGGCGTGGTGTGTCTCCGACAAAATCCGCCCGGTGTGATCCGGCAGCTTCACCGTGGCCCGGATGCCCTCCGCCATGGCAGCGATGCGGCCCTCGTCCAGCCGCAGCCGGTCCAGCATCACATCGGAAATGTGGCCCCGTGCCGCTTCCAGATCCGCTTCGTTGCAGGTCAGGATCTCCGCCGTGTGTTCCACGAGGCTGGCCGCCATGGCGGTCAGGAGGCGGTTTTTCGTTTCCGCGTCCGCGTCCCGGAGGACGCTCCAAGCGGCTTTCGTTTTCCGAATGATATCCAATGTGGTCATTTGCTCACCTTCTTTGCCAAAAATCGGGTGCCGATGGGTTCTCCCTCTACGATGCCGTACAGCAGATCCGGGTTCCAGCCGTTGGCGATCACCATTTCGCAGCCTGCCTCCGTGGCGATCTGCGCGGCATGGAGTTTTGTCACCATGCCGCCGGTGCCCAGTTCGGAGCCGCTGCCCCCCGCCAGAGAGAGGATTTTCTCGTCGATCTCTGACACTTCATGGATCAGTTTCGCATCCGGGTTTTGATGGGGATCGCTGTCATACAGACCGTCAATATCCGACAGGAGGATCAGCAGCTCCGCTCTCGTTGTGGCGGCCACCACAGCGGAAAGGGTATCATTATCGCCCACGGCGATCTCCTCCGTGGAAATCGTGTCATTCTCGTTGATGATGGGCAAGGCCCCCAGCTCCAACAGGCGGTCCAGGGTGTTGTGGAAGTTCTCCTTCCGGCTGCCGCCGTCGGCGATGTCCGGCGCGGTGATCAGAAGCTGGGCCACCGTATGATTGTATTCGGTGAACAGCTTGTCATACACATACATCAGCTCGCACTGTCCCACTGCCGCCGACGCCTGCTTGGTTGGCATATCGTGGGGCCGCTCCCGGAGGTTCAGCTTGCCGAAGCCCATGGCGATAGCGCCGGAGGACACCAGAATGATCTCGTGGCCCGCGTTTTTCAGGTCACTGAGCACTCTGCACATCCGCTCCACCCGCTGAATATTCAGCCGCCCGGTGGCATAGGCCAGTGTGGAAGTCCCCACCTTGACTACGATTCTCATAGATCGTTCCCCTTTCCATCCGCCGCACTCGGTTTCTTCAGGATTCAGCGCCGCTGTCAAGAGGCTTCGGCGCCGCCCTCTTTTTTGCCGATTTTATACCAGAATGCCGTATCCGTCAAGGCGTCCGGTCCTCCCTTTGACAATTTTTACAAAAAGCTTTACAATAAGGGAAAATTTGTGTATACAGGCGTCTCCGACGCCGGGAAAGGCTGATCCTATGGAACGTTCCTCCGGTATTCTGCTGCCCCTGTTTTCTCTGCCCTCCCCCTACGGTATCGGCACTATGGGCCTCGCGGCTTATGACTTTGCCGATCTGCTCCACGCCGCCGGTCAGCGGTACTGGCAGATGCTCCCCCTCGGTCCCACCAGCTACGGCGATTCCCCCTACCAGAGTTTTTCCTCCTATGCGGGCAATCCCTATCTCATTGATTTGGATCTGTTGATCGAGGATGGGCTTCTGACGGAGCAGGAGGTCTGTGACCGGGACTGGGGAGAAGATCCCCGTCATGTGGACTACGGCAAGCTCTATGAAAATCGTCTGGACCTGCTGAAAAAGGCGGCGGAACGAGGCTGGATGCGGGATAGCGGCGCAGTGGCGGCCTTTACGGAGAAAAACGCCTCCTGGCTGCCGGACTACGCCCTGTTCATGGCCCTCAAGCGGCATTTCGGCATGAAACCCTGGCAGGAATGGCCCGATGAGGCTGTCCGGCTCCACGATCCTGCGGCCCTGGCCCGGTACCGGGAGCTGCTGCGGGAGGATGTGGAGCTGTTCACCTATATCCAATTTCTGTTCTTCCGCCAGTGGACCGCCTTGAAGTCCTATATCAACAGCCTTGGCATCGGTATCATCGGCGACCTGCCTATTTATGTGGCCATGGACTCCGCTGACGTCTGGGCGGAACGATCCATGTTCCGTCTGGACAGCCGGGGCGTTCCCACAGAGGTGGCCGGTGTTCCGCCGGACTACTTCTCCAAGGACGGCCAGCTTTGGGGCAATCCGCTCTACGATTATGACGCCATGAAGCAGGACGGCTTCGGCTGGTGGATCCGCCGGGTGGACGGCGCCTCCAGACTGTATGACGTGATCCGCATTGACCATTTCCGGGGCTTCGCCAGCTATTGGGCGGTGCCCTACGGTTCTTCGACCGCCAAAACCGGCCGCTGGGTCAAGGGGCCGGGGCTGGATCTGCTGAACGTCCTCACCGGCTGGTTCCACGGCATCCGCTTCATTGCGGAGGACCTGGGTGAGCCTTCTCCCGACGTGACGAAGCTGCTGGCGGATTCCGGTCTGCCGGGGATGCGGGTTCTGGAATTTGCCTTTTCCCCCACAGCGGACAGCGCCTATCTCCCCCATAACTGCGTAGAGAACTGCGTGTGCTATGCCGGGACTCATGACAACGCCCCGCTGGCCCCGTGGCGTCAGGAGGCAGCGCCGGAGGAGATCGACTTTGCCGTGCAGTATTTGGGGCTCAATGAGCGGGAGGGCTTCAACCGGGGCGTGCTCCGGGGCGGCATGACCTCCCCCGCGTCCCTGTTCGTGGCCCAGATGCAGGACTGGCTGGAGCTTGGCGAAGGCAGCCGGATCAACACCCCCGGCACAGGCCGGGACAACTGGCAGTGGCGGCTCCTTCCCGGTGAACTGACGGTAAAGCTGATCGGCGACATCCGTGAGATGACCCGGATCTATGGCCGGCTCCCCGCCAAGCAGTCCAAAACTTAAGCGATATACGAACCGTCCCCGGAGGCTTGAAAGCCTCCGGGGACGGTTTTTGAACTATTTGGCAGAAAAATCTGCTTTACAGACGGTTTTACAGTTTTTTCAGATGCTTTCCGGCAGCCTTCAGCATCAGCTTCTTCGTACCGCCCTCGAAGGCCACCTCCGCCAGGGCGTCGCCGCCCATAGGCTTCACAGACACCACAGTGCCCTTGCCGAAAGCGGTGTGCTCCACCTGGTCTCCCTGACTGAGCTGGATCAGTCCCACCGACGGTGCGGCAGGGGTACTGCCCCGGCTGCTGGTGCGGAGGGTCTGGGCCGCGGGTTTGGTGCTCTTGTAGGTATGGACGCCGCCGCTGACATAACCGCCGGAACGGCCCGAGCTTCCGCTGTAAGAACTGCCGCCAAAAGAACCTCCGCCGAAATCATCGCCCCAGCGGCTTCCGCCGAAGCTGTCCTCGTCATAGGTGCCGAATTTCGGCTCCGGCTTACTCTCCCAGCGCATATCCTCCGCCGGGATCTCGTCTAAAAAGCGGCTGGACTTGTTGGCGCTGGTGCGGCCGTAGAGCATCCGCTGGCGGGCGTTGGTCATCACCAGCTTTTCCCGCGCGCGGGTCATGGCCACATAGCACAGCCGCCGTTCTTCTTCCAGCTCTTCCTCGTCATACATGGAGGCCGCGCCGGGGAAGATCCCCTCCTCCATGCCCACCACATACACCACCGGGAATTCCAAGCCCTTGGCAGAGTGAATGGTCATCATGGTCACACAGTTGTCATCCGCCTCCACACTGTCCAGATCCGTGTACAGGGCGATCTCGTTCAGGAACCCGGACAGGGTGGCGTCCTCCGGGTCCTGCTCCAAAAAGCCCAGAATGTTGGACTTCAATTCCTGCACGTTTTCGATGCGGCCCCGGCTCTCCATGTCCTTTTTCTCCTCCAGCGCCCGGACGTAGCCGGTCTGGTTCAGGACTTCATCGTAAAATTCCGGCAGGGCCAGCGTCCCTCCGGCCCGGCGCAGGCCGTCGATCAAATCGGCGAACTTTGTCAGCTTACCCGCCGCGGTTTTCAGGGTGGGGAACAGGTCCGCGTTGCGGATGATCTCGTAGAGGGACGCCCCCTGCTCCGCCGCCAGCTCCGCCACCTTGTCCATAGTGGTCGCGCCGATGCCCCTTGCGGGCGTATTGATGATGCGGCGGAGCCGCAGATCGTCCATGGGGTTATTCAGCACGCACAGGTAAGCCAGCATATCCTTGACCTCCGCCCGGTCGAAGAACTTCATGCCGCCCACAACTTTATAGGGAATGGCGTTGCGCTTCAGAGCGTATTCCAGTGCGTTGGACTGGGCGTTCATCCGGTAGAGAATGGCGGTATCCCGGAAGTTCCGTCCCCGGTTGACCCCCATGAGGATGTCCCCGGCCACAAAGTTTGCCTCATCCCCCTCGTTAAAATTGGTCTTTACCGTCACCACGTCGCCGCTGCCGTTGTCCGTCCAGAGGGTCTTGCCCTTGCGGCCCTCATTGTTCTTGATGACGGCGTTGGCGGCATCCAGAATGTGCTGGGTGGAGCGGTAGTTCTGTTCCAGCCGAATGACCCGGGCGTCCTTGTACTGCTTTTCAAAATTCAGGATATTTTCGATGTTGGCACCCCGGAAGCGGTAGATGGACTGGTCATCGTCACCCACCACGCAGAGGTTCCGGTGTCCCCCGGCCAGCAGGCCGGTGAGGAGATATTGTAAGTGGTTGGTGTCCTGATACTCGTCCACCAGCACATACCGGAACCTTTTCTGGTAGTAGTCCAGCACCTCCGGTTCCTTTTGCAGCAGCGTGACGGTGTGGTAAATGATGTCGTCAAAGTCCAGGGCATTGGCCGTGCTGAGCTTTTGCTGATAGGCGGCGTAGATCTTGGCGATCCGGGTATTTTTCCAATCGTTTGCGGCTTCCGCCTTCTTGCGGAATACCTCCGGCCCCTCGTAGCGGTCCTTGGAGGCGCTGATGGCGGAGAGGACGCTGCGGATGGGGAAGGTCTTTTCGTCCAGATTCTGCTCCTTCAGAATATCCTTGATGACCCGCTTGGCGTCATCGGTATCGTAGATGGTGAAGTCCTTGTCAAAGCCAATGCGGTCAATGTCCCGCCGCAGGATGCGGACGCAGGCGGAGTGGAAGGTGGAGGCCCACACATCGTTGGCGGCGGGGCCAAGACGGGCCGCCAGCCGCTCCTTCAATTCTCCCGCCGCCTTATTGGTGAAGGTGATGGCGATGATCTCCCATGGCCGGGGGGCGTCCACGGCACAGAGCCGGTGGACCCGGCGAACCTCGTCACCGTCTGGCCGATCCGGGAAGTGCTCCAAAAAGTCCAGATCCTCCTCCGTGACCCAGTCGGGGACCTCGTCGCTGTCGCTGCCCCGGCCATAGGTCAGCAGGTTGTAGACCCGCTGGATCAGCACCGTGGTCTTGCCGCTGCCCGCGCCTGCCAGCAGCAGGAGGGGACCCTCGGTGGTCATGGCCCCCTGACGCTGCATGGGGTTCAGCCGGGCCAGATCCCGGGCGATCACCGCTTTCCGGGCGGTCACATACCGTTGTTCAAAATCAGTCATGCTGTTCTCCATTCTCTCTGTTTTCTCAAACTGACCTCTATTTTACGGCAAAAAACGGCCACGGTCAACGGCGGAACCGCCGATTTTTCCGTATCCGTTTTGTAATCAAATTGAGGTTGACATTTGTCTACCTTTTTGCTACGCTGGTGGTGTAGGAGGTAGACAACTGTATGCCAAGCGAGGTGCACCATGAAAATTGATCTCTCCAACAGCGAATGGAAGCTGATGAACCGCCTGTGGCAGACCGCTCCCATGACCATCACGGAGCTGACCGCCGCCTTGCGGGAGGACACCGGCTGGTCGAAAAACACGGTCATCACCATGCTCTCCCGTCTGGAGGGCAAGGAGGCCGTCCGCCACGAAGAAGGCCGTCGGGCCAAGCTGTATTTCCCCGCCGTGGACCGGGAGGACGCCATTAAGGCGGAAACCGAGACCTTTTTGGATAAGATCGGCGGGCTGGGCCTGCTGATGAGCGCCATGGTGGAAAAAAACGCCCTGACAGAGAACGACATCGCGGAGCTGTCCGCCATTTTGGAGAAAGCGGGTGGAAAACTATGAAAGAGATCCTGTTGACTTCTTCCGTTCTGATCCTTGCCCTGCTGCTTTTGCGGCTGTTGTTCCGGAAAACCATCTCCCGCCGGGTGCAGTACGCCCTGTGGGGGCTGGTGGCGCTGCGGCTGCTGGTGCCGGTCAGTTTGCCCGCCATGGAGCACAACGTCCTGACGGCGGCGGAGCCGGTAACGGCCCGGATCACCGCCCCGGCCCTGTATGTGACCCCCTACCGGGAGACCATTGTCTCCGCCCCGCCGGGCGTCTTCCAAACCCCCGCCCCCTATCAGTCCTTCCGGGTGGACACCGCCACAGAGGACAGCACCGTGACGTTTACCGACGGGAAAAATGTCACCCATTCCATCGAGTATAAAAGTCAGATCCCTCTGACCCCCGTTCTGAAAGCCGTCTGGCACACCGGGATGTATGTCATGGCGGCGTGGTTCCTGCTTGCGAACCTCCGCTTCATGCTTCGTCTCCGCCGGAGCCGGAAACCTTACCCGGTGGAAAACTGCCCCTATCCGGTGTATCTGACGGCGGATCTGCCCTCCCCCTGTCTGTTCGGCCTGTTTCACCCCGCCGTCTACCTGACCCCCGCCGCCGTGGAATCCCCGGAGACCCTGCGGCATGTTCTGATCCACGAGACCACCCACGCCCGCCATCTGGACCCCCTGTGGAGCCTGCTGCGGTGCGTGTGTCTAGTGGTGTACTGGTTCGACCCGCTGGTGTGGATCGCCGCCATCGTCTCCCGCCGGGACTGCGAGCTGGCTTGTGACGAGGGCGCGCTGCAGCAGCTGGGAGAATCGGAGCGCATCCCTTACGGTCAAACGCTGCTGCGGCTGATCCCCGTGGCCGGACGGCCGGAAAGCCCCATGCTCTCCGCCACCACCATGACGGCGGGAAAGCGGGAATTGAAGGATCGCGTCACCCGCATCGCGGAGAACCGCCGCACCGTGGGCGTCGCTCTGCTGGCGGTGGTGGCCGCCGCCGCGCTGGTATGCGCCCTCACCTTCACCGGGGCGAAGCCCTCCGTGCGGCCTCTGACCGGCGAGGAGCTGTCCGAGTATGCGCTGGCGTTCAACACCGCTGACCGCTGGCAGGACTCTGCCGGGAACGACTGCGGCCTCCGTCCCGTCCAGTTTTTGACCTCCGTCTATGACGATCCCACGAAGATCGATATGTATCATCTGTTTTACAACGGCGTTTCACCGGAACAGCCGGTTTCCGCCGCGGAACGGCAAGAGCTGGTGGACACCTGCTATGACGGCTATGACCCGGAGGTGGATCTCATCAAAATCACCGCGGAGCAGACGGATCACGTTCTGGTGCGCTGGGTCGATCTGACCCTGGCAGAAACCGACGCGCTGAATATGGGCAGCTTTGCCTATCTTGCAAATTACGATGCTTATTACCACTTCCACGGAGACACCAACGTCCTCAGTGATGTCTGCTTCTATGCCGGGGAGCGGAGCGGCGATACCGTGACCCTTTATTATCAGCCGGAGCAGTGCGGCGTTTATCTCATGGATACCGCCGGTTCCGGGGAGGAGGTCTGGGCCAAGGTCACGGTGGCCCCCCAGTCGGGCGGCGGCTTCCAGTTCCGCTCCAACCAGCTTTGCGCCCGGCCGGACGCTCTGCTGTCCTCCCGCCCCCTGACCGGCGAGGAGCTGGCCTTTTTCAACACGCAGTTCTTCAACAGCCAGACCACCAACGGATTTGGCGGCGTACAGCCCACGCTCCACAACCAATTCCTCACCTGCCTGTATGCCGGTCCTCAGGACATCAACCTGTTTGACCTGTTCTACAACGGCGCCGGTACATGGGAAGCGCCCAGTCAGGCGGAGCTGGAGCAGCTGGGCGTGTTAGCGGTGGACGGCAGCCAGATCTGCCCTACCTATAAGCTGACTACGGCGGCCATGGACGCCTTTCTGCTGGAGAACACCGGCCTGACGCTGGCGCAGACCAACAAGGTGGATCTGGACGCGTTTGACTACCTGCCGGACTATGACGCCTACTATCTGACCAAGGGCGACACCAACTACCGCTCCGTCACCTTTACCAGTGGCGAGCGGGAGGGCAGCTATATCCGGCTTTACTGGAAGGATTTTTACTACGGCAGCGAAACCAACGAGTGCGTCACTCTGCTGGACCGGGGGGGTGGACAGTATTGGTTCGTGTCCCACCTGCTGGTGGACAGCGTTACCCCCTCTGCCTTTGCCTACCCGGAGGAAGATCCGTGGATGACGATCCCACTGGACGACCTGACGCCCTACGAACCGCAGAAGATGTCCCTGACCCGCCATTCCGATGACTGTGCGGAGCGGGGAGCTGGCTTCATCATTGACAGTGATGATGGCAATGATACGCACTCCGTCCGGATCTACCGTTCCACTGACGGCAACGTCTACGCGGCGGTCATGCAGGCTGAAGCCGCCGGGCGGAACGGCATGGCGGAGTGGGAGGCCGACGTATTTTTCAACGTCTCGGCGCTGGACGGCTGGAATGATGTCAACGATGTTCGGCTGTTCTTCTTCCACGATCTGCTGGGTCACAGCGGCTTTACGGTGTCCTATTCGGACTATCTCACCGGCGGGCCGGGTCGGGGCGGCTACATCGACATCGTCACGGATTACTACTATCTGGACAACAGCGGAACTCCCTACCTGCTGGCCCACGCCAAGGGGGACGCCCAGCTCATCGACCTGAATGGGGACGGTGCGCTGGAGCTGTGTACTGCCTCCGGCGTTTCCGGGCAGATCTTCTTCCTGCGGGACGGCCGGTATTACGAAGCTGACGTCAAGGCTCTTTTGCAGGACGCCTGGCCGGAAATGAACTACTGGGATCACGCCAGCTGGGATCTCAACTACCGCCGCCTGACCGTCCGCGGTTTTGTGTCCATGCCTGCGTGGGCCACGGCGGAGCATCCTCAGCCTGACGCCGATTTCTCCCGCTATCTCTACTATCAGGACGGAGAGCTGCTGGTCTACAAGCCCGATAAGGACAGCCAGACAGCGGATCATGTGGTGGGAACGCCCGATGTACCGGAGCCTGTTCTGGCCGCAGCCAAGGCCACCGTACAGAAAGCCTATCAGGACTACAAAAACGGCGGATTCGACTCCGGCGCCGACCTTGATAACTGGCGGGTGGAGTATCTGTCGGAATCGTGGCGCCGGGCCTATCCCACCGGAGCGCTCATCGCCTATGACCTGAATTACGAGTACCACGCCCAAAAGCCCGCCAACGTTATGCTGGCAGGCGGGGCCTATGTGGACGAAGACGGCTGGCTCATGCCGGACTATCCCTACTGCCACTATCTGTTTTTTATCGAGCGGAACGGTCAATACACCTTCCTTGAGGAACAGATGATCAATGACGCCGGCCCCGGCTCCGAGATCTTTGAGGCAGAGATGCAGCGCTGGGCGGTGGAACTGGGACTGTCCTCCGTGGCGGATACCACGCCGGAGGAATTGCTGCACCAGCTTTACGACGGCAAGGGCGGCAACTTCCTGACCCAGCTCAGCACCATGAGCGAAACGGACCGGCAAACCGTATGCCAGAAGCTGGATGTCATTTTGCAGGAGGGCACAGCGGAGCAGCAGAGCCTTTATTTGGATGCGGTGCAGACCATGGCGTGGTGTTCTCACTCCTTTGACGGCGCTCAGCGGGAGGCCTACGACTACTTTCTGGAGCATTCCGCCCGCTCGTCTCAGGCGGCTCAGCAGGCCCAGCAGATCATGGACGCGCTGGTGTCGGAGGGGACGATCACGCTGGAATACTGGGAAAACGGCTCTGTGAACACCCGCGCGCTGGACCCGACCCAAGGTGTGACGCCCCTGCGGGCCGCCGCCTTTTCCGACAGCTTTTTCTGGGCGGAGGCCGCCCCCATCGAGGACGGTGCTCTGCCGGAGCCGAAGCTGACCCTGTCCTCCCGGAACGGCGACATCACCGTTACCGTCTGGGGGCCTTGCCCGCAGGTATACTGCGTATATCAGGACCGAACCTACGCCTTTCTGGCAGCAGGCACCGCCACCGGCTTTGACGGCGATCGCCCCTTCACCTACCTGCGGAAATGGTATGATGACGCCAAAGCACAGTAATTGCCTTACATCTGCGGGCCCGAAATTTTTCTCCCGGAAAATTTAAGAAATACGCAACATTTCCGTTGGTCAAACCGTCTATAATGGTGAAGTGATATTCCGCGGTGAAAGGCCCTGTGCGCCGCCTTTCAAAAATACGCTCCCGCCGCCGCGGGAGAAAAGGAAGTATCTTATGAAACGTCTGTGTTCCCGCGCCGTCGTTCCCTTGGCGATGCTGCTTCTGTCCGCCGTCCTCTGCGTGTACGTCTACCGGATGCCGGAATCTGTGGCGGACCCGCTGCCGGTCCTCATGTATCACCACATGGTCCCGGACGGGCAGGACTGCAATGACATGACCGTGACCCCCAGCAAGTTCCGCGCCGACTTGGAGACCGTTCTGGCGATGGGCTATACGCCGGTGCTGCCCCGGGAATTGGCCGCCGGGGACGCCCTGCCGGAAAAGCCCATCCTCATCACCTTTGATGACGGCTACCGCAGCAACTACGATCTGGTGTACCCCATTTTGCAGGAATACGGCGTGAAGGCCTGCATTTCCATCATCGTCCTCATGCCGGATCTGCCTACGGACAACTTCTGCACCTGGAACCAGCTGCGGGAAATGACGGCCTCCGGTCTGGTGGAGATCGGCTCCCACAGCTACCGCCTCCACAATTTAGGCGGCGACGGCGGCAATTTTGAGTCCGGCGGGGCCAACGGCGTGGAGCGCCGCCCCAATGAGTCCGACGCGGGTTTCCAGACCCGCGTGCTGGATGACATCCAACTGAGCCATGACCGGATCGCCGGGGAGCTGGGCGGCGTCACCTGCTTCGCCTATCCCTTCGGCTGCTCCGACCCGGATGCCAAAGCCCTTGTGGACGAATTATTTCCTGTGACCCTGGTGACCACGCCCAAGTGTGCCGATCTGGCCAAGGGACTCCACGATCTGCCCCGGTTCACTGTTACCATGAAGACCGATCTGGGAAAGCTTCTGCGCTGACCATACATTGACTCCCGCCTGCGCTTCTACGCAGGCGGGGGCCTTTGTTTTCAGTAGGAGCGGTTCTCTCGCGGTGCATTTTTTACTGCGGGCAACTGTCATTCTTTCCCTTGACTTTTTGTCAGCAAAGCTTTAAAATAGTAAAGTAGCCTCCCTGTGAGGGGTTTGTTTCCCCCGGAAGTCCGGGATCAGATAGAAGCCGATAGCACGGGCCCCGATCCCGTGCGGTTTTTTTACGGCTGGATGGGAGAAAAACATGGAACACAAGAAAAACACCAAGAGCTTTGCGAGCCGCTGGGGCTTTATCCTTGCGTCCGTCGGTTCGGCGGTGGGCATGGCCAACGTCTGGGGCTTTCCCAATAAAATGGGCAGCAACGGCGGCGGCGCATTTTTACTGATTTATCTGCTGTTTGTTTTTATTTTCAGTTATGTGGGCCTTCCGGCGGAGTTTGCCATGGGCCGCCGTGCCGCCACCGGTACGCTGGGCGCTTACGAAAACGCTTGGGACACCCGCAGCAAGTCTGCCGGCAAAGTCGGCGGTCTGCTGGGCTGGCTGCCTCTGGCTGGCTCCCTGTGCATCGCCATCGGCTATGCCGTCATCGTCACCTATGTGCTCAAGGCTCTGGTGGATTCCCTGCTGGGCACACTGCTGACCACGGACACCGCCGCCTGGTTCGGTGCCTTCTCCTCCACCCCCTACTCCGTGATCCCCTATCACATCGTTGTGGTGGTGGGCACGCTGCTGACGCTGTTTCTGGGCGCCCGCAGCATTGAAAAGACCAACAAGGTCATGATGCCTGTCTTCTTTGTGATCTTCCTGATCCTGGCCGTGCGGGTGGCCCTTCTGCCCGGCGCTGCAGAGGGATATGTCTTTATGTTCACCCCCCGCTGGGAGGCCCTGACGAATCCCATGATCTGGATCTGGGCTATGGGTCAGGCATTCTTCTCCCTGTCCGTCACCGGCAGCGGCATGATCGTTTACGGTGCGTACCTCTCCAAGGACGAGGACGTGGTGGGCGTGGCCCAGCACACGGCCCTCTTTGACACCATTGCCGCCGTGGTAGCCGCCCTGGTTATTATCCCCGCCTGCTTCTCCTACGGTCTGGACGTGGGCGCCGGTCCCAGCCTGCTGTTCGTGACCCTGCCCACCATCTTGCAGGACATCCCCATGGGTCAGCTCTTCGCCATCATCCTGTATATGGCCATGATTTTCGCCGGCGTCAGCTCTTTGCAGAATATGTTTGAGGTGGTGGCGGAGTCCCTGATGCACAAGTTCCCGAAGCTCAACCGCGTTACCGTCCTGGTACTGCTGGGCGCGCTGTGCCTGGGCTTCGGCATCGGCATGGAGACCATCAGCAAGTGGGGTCCCTGGATGGATCTGGTGTCCATTTATATCATCCCCATCGGCGCTACACTGGGCGCGGTCTCCTGGTTCTACGTGATGAAGAAGGACGCCCTGCTGGACGCCATCAACACCGGCAGTACGAAAAAACGCGGCGATCTCTGGTACAATGCGGGCCGGTATGTGTACGTCCCTCTGGCGATCATTCTCTGCTGCGTGGCCCTGTTCATGCACGTTGCTTTCTGATACCCACAGAAAATTTCCACGCATATAGCTAATAAAAAGGACCCGGCGGCTGAAAATCAGCTGCCGGGTCTGTTTCGTATAAAAGGTTTCATCAATCGTAGCGCAAGCTCAAGGTAGCGGAGTCCTCGCCGTTCCGCAGGAAGGGCATTCCCTCGCCGATGCGGGAGCGCTGGAAGTACAGATACTCGCCAGAGGGGGAGATCAGCACTGGGAAACTGCCGCTGAGGGAGCTGCCCACCCCGGCGGACATATCCAGCCGCAGGCAGTCATCCTCCATGCGCCATACACCGAAGAATCGCAGATCCATCTGGTTGTCATAGCACTCGTACAAATTAGCCAGCCCCGCATAGTCCGGGTCGCAGTCGCCATAATGCAGCTCCAGCGTCCACTCATCGCAATCCCACGAGGTATCGGCCAGCCCCAGATCCGTAGGAGGCCACCACCAATCGTCACCGGTCGGCTCCCAGCCTTCGGGATGGTCGATGGCGATGGTGTTCGTATAGATGGAGAAGTCGAACAGCAGCAATCGGCCCTCCTCGCTGGCAGGCAGGATGAGATCGCCGTACAGGTCCTCCTGCGGATACCAGTTCACCACCGTGCCGTCATCGGCAACAAGGTTGACCTCCATATCCGGCTCCTCCGGGTTCACGAACAGCAAAACAGGCTGGGCATATTCCTCCCGGTAGAGGACTTCGTCCGCCACCGGATGCAGGCCGTTGCCCTGAGACTGCCATGTGATGTGGTTCACGGCAAGGCTGGTGTTCTCTCCCCGCGGAATGACGCAGAACAGCTTGCCGTACCCCGGACCGAGGACCCGCTCCGAGGGGATGGTCAGCATGACCGGCATCTCCGCCGTCAGGTCAAGGCAGTTTTCCAGCATCCAGTCCGACAGCTTGGAGGTGTCCCCCTTCTCCCGGTAGCCGAGATAGGCCGCGGCGCCGGGATAGCCGCCGTATTCCAAATCAAAGCCCAGCTTATCGAGACATTCCTCCACCAGCTCCTGGTCCACCTCCGCTTCCGGTTCGGAAGGCTTCACAGGATCGGCCTGACCGGTCTGATCGGTCCTGCTGTCGGAGATCGTCTCCTTTACGCCGCCGTTTCCCGCTGCCGGGGCCGGTTTCTTTTTCCCTCCGCAGGCAGCCAGGCTAAGAGCCAGCGTCAGGCAGAGAAGTGCCGACGCCAGCCGGTGCAAAGTCAAGCGCTTCATGATTCTGCCTCCTTCTCAGAATTTGCCGCTGCGGCCGTGACCGCCGCCGCCGCTGCGGCTTACAGTTCCTCCGCTGCTTCTGCCACCGCCGCCGGAGTTGCTCTCGATCTTACGGCGGGTCTCGGTGGTATGGGTGTAGTGGTCATAGCTATCCGTCAGCTTCAATCCACCGCCCGCCGTGGTATACACGTTGGCATCAACACCCTTGCGCACGGACTTCATTTGTCCCTTCAGGATCATGCACACCAGAAACGCGATCAGGCAGGAGACTGCCACCGCAATGCCGATGGCCGGCAAGGGGCTGGACCGCACAGGTTTTCCGGCCTCAGCCAGCTCCAAAAACTCGTCGCAGGCGGTGAGGTAATTGGATACGCCACCATACCAATCACCGTCGCTGAAGTTGGGCAAGAACCGGCCTTCCAACTGCTCCGCGCCGTATCGGTCAAAAGCATACTCCGCCCATTCGCCGTAGACGAACATGGCGTAGTCCCGCTCTGTCATGCTCAGCATGATGATGACGCCGTTCCGGTCCTCGCCCACACCAAGGCCCTCGGCGTGGTAGATCTGATACAGGGCGGTATAGGGATCGTCACCGTAGCCGTAAGCTGTAAAGTCCTCCACAAAAAGGGTATAGATGCCGCAGCTGCGGCGGAGGGCGATATCCTCGGCCCGATCCTCCAGCTGTTCCCGCTCCCCGTCGGAGAGCATTCCCCGCAGATCGAACACATAGTTCATGCCGGTATCGCCCAGCTTTGACGCTTCGCCGGACTGGACGGTCTCGGGCTGCTGCGCCTCCGTTGGGAAGTCTGCGGAGAGATAGTCCGCCGCCGTCGCCGCCATGGCATTTATTGCCTGACAGAGCGCTTCGGCACTCGCAGCCATGTCCTCACCGGTCCAGGACTGCGCGTTGTTCAGATAGGGCTCCACCGCGTCATACACCAAGCCGGAGAGTTCCTGCCCGTCGCCCCGCGTCTCGCTCAGCATCGCGTAGACGCACCAGTCGGTCTCCGCCAGGGTGTAAGAACCGTCCGGCAGAGGCTCCATCACCAGCGTCAGCGAGATGCCGTCCTTTTCCTTGCCCCAGCCGTAGCCGGAATCTCTGTAAACATATGTGGCGATATCTCCGGCGGTGGTACCCTCGCTCACATCCTCGTTGGTAAATATGTCCACCCGCAGGTCAAGGTGAAGTGCCTCCGTCAGCTGGGACAGGGTGTACTGACCCAGATCGGACAATTCGTCCGAGCCCAGCGCGTCGGTCTCATCGTAGATCGCGCCGTATTCCGTCCACGCCAGAGCGGGGACGCACAGAGTCAGCGTCAGCAGGAGCGCCGTCAGCAAAGCTGTGACTTTTCTTTTCATGTCCGTCCCTCCTTATCGCATCAGCAGGACGATGACCGAACTCAATACGGACAGCGGCACGGCAATGGCGGCAAACATCCCCCAGAATCGCCCCTTGTCCACAGGCAGGTCTCCTACCAGCTTTCCGGTCTGTCCATTCATGGCGAAGATGAAATCCTTGCCCTGCCATTTGGTATTCAGCAGCCACACCGGCAGCAGCGCGTAGTGGACCTTGCCCCGCTGGATGTCTGCGTGTTCGCCCCTCGGGAAACAGGTCGCGTATCCCGTTACGGTGCCTTGCAGCGCCTTTTTCAAGCTGCCCAGACAGCGGACATCGGCCCGTTCCCGGCTCTTGTCCGCCGACACGTCGAACTTATCCGCCAGGAAGCCCGGCAGATACGCCGTGGAGAAGGGTTTCAGGTCATCGTAATTGTAAGGCTCGATGGAATCCATGTGATCATCCGGCATTTTAGTCGAGGCGTCCACCGGTACCTTTTCAAAGGGCATCGTTCCGGCACGGTACACGTCAAAGTGCTCCGTCTTTATCACCTCATACTCACCCTCGGTGCGCTTGTGGGACCGGGTACACTCATAGTGGGCATTGCCCTCCGCCTCACCGCTGAACAGCCAGAAGGGTACATAGACCCCCTGGATCTCCTGTAAGTGATTTTCCTTGGAAAAGCTCTTGGGAAGGAGCACCTTGCCCCTGTAATGCTTCTTGAGCTCGCGGATGGCGTCCTCGCGGCTGAGTTTGAAGGGGATCACGAAATCCGGCTTCAGCGTTCCCGCAAACTGCCCCGGCACCACCGTTGGGTTGCCGCAGTAAGGGCAGGAGGTAGCCGCCGTGCTTGCGTCACAGATCAGCTCCGCACCGCAGCTTGGGCAGCTGTAAGCCTTCATGCCGTCTCCCTCGGCACCCCAGTCGGCGCTGAGGTCCGGCAACTCCCAGCCGCCTTCCTCGGCAGCCTGCCGTTCCGCTGCCGTCTTTTCCTCAGCAGACTGCTGCGCCGCCGCGGCCTTTTCTTCCTTTTCCGCGTAAAGCGCCTCGATCTCCGCTACATCATAGGTAGCACCGCAGTAATCGCACTCCAGCTTGCCGGATGCGCCCACAAAATGCAGCGGGCCGGTGCAGCTTGGGCATTGATAGTTGGTCACCTGTGCTGCCATGCTTGCTCTCATCCTTCTTTCTTCATGTTCTGTTCAGCGCCCGCCCGTGTTTGCGGGCGGACGCTGAGTGTGTCGAAAAAGTTTTTTCTCCCCGCATTGTGGGGGATACACCGTCGGTCCATCCGGTTTTCGGTCGTCTCACGCCCAAAAACCGGGGCCTGTCTTTAGGCTCTGGGCGCGCCGCAATACTCGCAGAACTTTCCGTCGTTCTGTCCGCCGCAGGCGGGGCAAGTCCACGGGCCGGCCGCTGCCGGAGCGGGAGCGAAGGTCTCCTGCTGCTGCATGGGGGCCTCCTGCTGCATGGGGGCTGTCTGAACTGCGCCGCCGCCACGGGCGGTCTCCATCACCTGAAGCAGCGCCGCTCGGATCTCGTCGCCCATTTCGCGGTACTTGCGATATTCCCGATTGCTCTCCGGATCGAAGCCGGCAGCCATGGTATTCATCCGGCCCACAGAATTCATCTGTCCCATCATGGGACGCTGTGTCATGCCGCTCTGGGGCCGACCTGCCATAGGACGCTGGTCCATCATACCCTGCTGCCCCATCATGGGCCGCTGCATGGTGTTCTGCGGCTCGATGTACACAGAACTGTTGTTCAGGCGGAACTTCATTTCGTCAAAGTAGAGGTTATTGACGGAAATGATCACTTCAAAGTCATAGGAATACTCGTAGCGAGGCGGGTTGTAGCTGACCTCCTTGCCGTCCGGCCCCTCCCGCTTCTGCTCCGTGCGGCTCTCGTCAATGTCCACGCGGCAGCTGGTCAGCGCGGTGTAGTCCAGAATATCCGGGTTGGCGTCCGCCAGATCCCGGGCACGGGTAACGGTGAACCAACGATGCTCCTCGTCCAGCAGGACCTTACAATCCTCGCCGTAGGAGCGGGTGGTGCGGAACTGGGACGCCCTGCCCCGGTTTTCCTCCCGGTAGGCCAGCTGCCGCTTGATGTCCTCCACCGTAGAGCGGCGGCGGTCACTGAATCAGGGAGAGAGCTGCTTCGCGCAGTCCTTACAGAGGTTGCCGTCTTCCAGTTTCTGATTGCCCAACAGTCCGATCTACTCGCCGCAGATGTCGCAGTATTTCTTATCAAACAATCCCATAATAGCTTCCTCCTGTTGTTTTCAGTCGCCGTAACGGCTCACATTGCATTGTCCACCCGGAACCGGGATCTTGTCCCCGGCCGTGGCTCCCGCGGCCGGGGACGGTATTCGCCAAAAAATCCGCTATTCGCTCTTATTCTTCAACTTTTTGAAGCTCCACCACTTTGTCCGCCGCTTCCGACCAGTCCACCGTCAGCTCCAGTCTGCCGCTGTCCTCGCCGGCCCCGGCACAGTGGTAAACGTCCAGGATCTTCCCCCATTCCGTGCCGTCCGCCTTTTGGAGAACACGGTTGTCTAACATCAGCCCTGTGTCCTGTATCTTTTTACGCGGGATGTAGGTGAAGTCCAGCGGGGTTTCCAGAACGGTCTCGCCGTCCAACCGGAGGGTCAGGCCGTCCTCTTCGTTGATGACCGCCTGCCAGCCGTCCTCCGGACTTTCCCATGTTCCCTCCAGCACTGGCCAGAGGAGGGAATTGTCCACATAAGTACCGTCCCCGTCCAGCAGGAACAGGTTTTGATCCGGATTCTCCATGCCGTTGCCCCCATCCATGATCTGGTCCGTGACAAAATGCTTATACAGGCCCGAAAGGACGATCCCTACCAGCGCGCCTGCCAGGAAAATCCAAATCATCCGCCGTTTCATTACACGATGTCCCCGTCGTCAAAGGGGTCGCCGCACTCAGGGCAGAACTTGGGGGGATGCTGCGGGTCGGCAGGCTCCCAGCCGCACTTGTCACACTTGTACTGAGGAACTCCGGCAGGCTTGGGCTTGCCGCACTCGGCACAGAACTTGCCCTTATTCACCGCGCCGCAGGTGCAGGTCCAGCCGTCCGCTGCGGCGGCGGGCTTGGGCTTGCCGCATTCCGGGCAGAATTTTCCGGTGGCGGTGGCGCCGCAGGCGCACTGCCAGCTGTCCCCGGCAGGCTTCGGCTCCGGCTTCTTGCTGCCGCAGTTGGGGCAGAAGTTACCGGTGATGCCGCCCTGACCGCAGGTGCAGGTCCAGCCTTGCACCGCGGGAGCGGGGGCGGGCTGCGCCGCCTGCTGCTGGGCCTGTTGCTGCTGGCCCATCTGGAACAGGTTCTGGGCGTTCATGCCGCCCATCTGGCCGGCCATGCCCATGCCCATAAAGGCCATGGCGGGACCGGCGCCGGTGTTGGCGGCCGCCGCCTTCATCGCCTCGCCCTGAGAGCCGACGAGATGCGCCGCCGCGCGGGTGGGGTCCATAAAGGCCGCGTTGCGCTGCAGCTCCTTGATCATCTGCTCGTCTTCCTCATTGGCCTTCACGCTGGAAACGCCGAAGGAGACGATCTCCATGCCGCGCAGATCCCGCCACTTGCTGGAAAGCTGCTCGTTGAGGGCGTCAGCCAGCTCCAGAGTATGGCCGGGAAGGGCGGAATAGCGGATGCCCATTTCGCTGATCTTGGCGAAAGCGGGCTGCAGAGCCGTCAGCAGCTCCGTTTTCATCTGCCCGGCGATATTTTCCGTCTTGTAGTCCTTACTGACGTTGCCGCAGACGTTGGTGTAGAACAGCAGGGGGTTCTTCAGCCGGATGCTGTACTCGCCGAAGCAGCGGATGCCGATGTCAATGTCGATGCCAGCCCGCTGGTCCACCACCCGGAAGGGGACGGGGCTGGGGGTGCCGTACTTATTGCCCGTCAGCTCCTTGGTGTTGAAGTAGTAGACCCGCTGATCCTTGGGGGCTTCGCCGCCGAAGGTGAAACGCTTGCCGATATTCTGGAACACGTTCTTCACGCTCTCACCCAGGTCGCCGGAGAAAATGCTGGGCTCCGTGGACATATCGTAGGTGTACTCACCGGGCTCGGCGCAGACGTCCACCACCTTGCCCTGCTCCACGATGAGCATGCACTGTCCGTCCGCAATGGCGATCAGGCTGCCGTTGGTGATGATGTTGTCATCGCCCTTGGTATTGCTGGAACGGCCCGTGACCTTCTTTTTGCCCTTGACCGCCAGCACGTCAGAGGGGATCGCTTCGCAATAAAAGTATTCCTTCCACTGGTCGGCCAACACGCCGCCAGCCGCGCCCATTGCCGCTTTGATCAGTCCCATAATTCTACTCTCCTTTTCCTGTTGTTGTATTTGATTTCAGCATTCGCTTTTGATCGCTTCTTATAAAATCGCCTGTTTTATAGGTAAAACGAGGCCTCAGCTCCCTCCCGTCAGGAAGGTGTCTCCACTGACATAAAACGGAGCCTGATCCGTAATGGGCCAGGTGAACCAGCTCACGTCCCAGGGCCGCTTCATAAACAGGCACACCCGCGCCGTATCCTCCGGAATGGTGAGGGAGAAGAACATCGGCTCATTGATCTTGATTTTCCCCTCATACACCACCTTCTCCGAGATCCAACTTTGTTGGGTGCCGTCATCATTCAGCACCGGCGTTCCAACGCTGAATTGGATGTCCGTTTCGTACCATCGGCCCACCAGCAGCAGCTTATTCTGCCCGTTGGGTTCCAATGCGTTCATGGGGATCACCGACAGCGGCTCCGTCACCTCGGTGGGCGGGTCCCGCCAGTAGAAGATCAGCGATTTTTCCGGCTCCCCTGTCATGGCGTTCTCCAAGGTCGGCGGCAGGAAGCCGCTGGAGCGCATATAGGTGACGGTACGGACGCCCGCGCCCCCGTTCTTTTCATAAGGCATCCGCACAAGCAGGCTATTCCGGTTCGTCAGGGCGGCGAAAAACGCCGCGCCAGTCTCCTCATCGGTCAGCCGCACGCTCCAAGTCTCATTGGACAGCCCCGGCATCAGCGGTTCCTCTATCTGCTCCGCCAGCAGGTGCTTTTCCGACCGGTATTGCGGGGTGTCCGTATCCAGCCCGGCGGCGTGGTACCAGTCCGCCCGCATCACATAGCCCTCCAACAGATTGGACCACAGGCGATCAAAGCACAGCATAGAGGCGATATGTTCCTCGCCGGGCCTGTATTCCCGGCCGTCCTCCTCATAGTGGGTCATGCGCCACGTTCCGTAGAGGTCCGCGATCCCCATCTCTCCGCCGGGGCCCGGCCGCTCTGCCGGGGCAAAGTAGAAGGTATCTCCGTAAGGGGTCTCGATCGCCAGAGAATCGGTGCTTTCGATCCGACCGTCCAAGGTCAGCGGCTCGCCGGTATTCATCGTTCCCGTCAACCGCAGGGTGCTGTCCGCGCCCAGCCACCAGTTTCCGTCGAGCAGGCTGGTATTGTAGTACGAGCCTAACACATCCCGAAACTGGGCCGTTCCGTCTTCGTTGAGATAGAGGTCCGCCCACCACGCCTCCGTGGGCATAGCACTGGTTTTCATGCAGTCGTTCATGGCATCATAACTCTCGTGCCGCACAGCGGTCCAGTAGTCCGCGCTGAACGGTGCGGAGGTCTGCTGCCGGGTATCCTCCGCGCTGTCGGCAGCAGAGGGTGGCGCATCCGTATTTGTGTCCGGCCCCGGTGTTTTTCCGCAGGCAGTCAGGCCGAGCCCCAGAAGAAACGCCAAGAAAAACGCGGTCCACCTTTTTTTCACAGCTGTGCCTCCTTTACGCTCAACAGTCCTGCGTCACCGGAATACGGATGCCGCCAAGAGGATCGGATTATTCCCGGAGGGGCCGTTCGCCGACAAAGGGCTTGAAGCTCTGCCAACGGGACGGTCTTTAAGCGGGTCCTGTCGGCTCCCTATCGTTTTTAATTCGCAGATCATATGGCCTAACTTCTGTATACCATGGAATCCCCGTTTTGTTAACCCTAATTTCCCCAAATTAGGGTCCCAAACATGAAATTTCCCGGAAAAAGCCGAAAAAGCACTGCTCGTTCACGAACGCCCGTTCCATTTTATGGTTCTTCTTACAAAAAGCGTATGTCAGCCCGGCGGCGGTTATCCGCCCTCACTTTCGCTCCCTCGGCTGTTATTTCGCACCCCCATAGAAAAAAAGGAGCCGGAACGATTGCTCGTTCCGGCTGGAAACTATGTGGCAGGCGCAGCGCGGTTTGCCCCGCTCAGAGCGTCTCCTTCTGTAAAGCCTGCGCCAGTGGGAGTACCACTGCGCCCAGATCCTCCATAGCGTGGGCGAAATCGAAAAACTCCTCCGCCTGGCCCTCCCGGAACAGATGATCCGACACAGATTTGACCGCCACGAAGGGCACATTGTTCCGCAGGCACACCTGGGCGATCGCGCCGCCCTCCATCTCTGTCAGCAGAGGGTGGAACGTGTCTCGGATGAAGATTGCCCGGTCGCTGCGGACAGCAAACCAATCTCCGGTGGCCACCCGCCCCAGCGCCGCCTTGCGGCCCAGTGCTGCCAGCAGTTCCACGCACCGCTCCGGCTTCCAGGTGGGAAATGACACCCGGTTCACCGTGGATACCAATCCTACGGGATCACCGATGGCAGAGGTGTCCACATCGTGCTGCACAAAGTCCTCTGCGACCACCAGGCTGCCGGTGGGAAGCTCCGTCAGGCATCCGGCCACTCCGGCATTGACGATCATATCCACACCGTACTTCAGACACAGGATCTCTGCCGCCATGGCGGCATTCACCTTGCTGACACCGCCGGCGCAGGCAATGATCCCCGGTGCAGCCTCGTAGAACGGCACACCGGACACGGTCTCAAATGCCTCCAGCTCCTTGGCCCCCGGCAGGGCATGAAACTCCGCAGGCATGGCAAATTGCAATCCAATTTTCATTATATTACGCTCCTTTTTACCGTCTCATCAGGCTTTCTCCAAATACAGGCCCTTGTTCCCGAAGGGTATTCTTGAGAAAACCGCAAATTCAAAAACAAGAAACCAAAACTTTTAAAAGCAAAAAGAAAAGGAATTCAAGCAAAAGCCTGAATTCCTAAACTTTCTGGAGGTGACACCCGGATTTGAACCGGGGAATCAGGGTTTTGCAGACCCTTGCCTTACCACTTGGCTATGTCACCGAAGCCGTATGATTGAGTGCCTATATAGGATACCCTAAAACGCCCCGTTTGTCAAGACAATTTTTATTTTTTCCTGACATCCGAAAAAATATTTTACAAAGGTGTTCAACCGCCTTTCCCGACCTCCGCCCCCCTGTGTCAAACGGCACAAAAAAGTCCCGGCTTTTCACTTTCGATTGAGCGGTGATGCCGCTTTACAGCGGCCAGACCGGGCAGTAAAATAAAAATACGGCAGACTGCCGTTCATGTTGTAAAATCAACCGATGGGAAGGACAGGAGGAGTGTTTATGGTTTCTCAACGGATGCTGCAGCTGGGCACGGCCCGTTCCGTGATCCGGGAGCTGTTTGAATATGGCCGTCAGCGGGCCGCAGAGGTAGGTGCGGAAAACGTATTTGACTTTTCACTGGGAAACCCCAGCGTCCCCGCTCCCGTAGAGGTGAATGAGACCGCCATCCGGCTGCTGCGGGAACAGGCAGACACGATTCACTGCTACACCAGCGCCCCCGGCGATCCCGCCGCCAGACAGCGGATTGCTGACTCCTTGAACCGTCGGTTTGGGGAGCAGTATACGGCGGACGAGCTGTACCTCACCGTAGGCGCGGCGGCGTCTCTCTGCTGTGTATTGGGCGGACTGACCTGTCCCGGCAATGAATACATTCTTTTTGCCCCCTATTTTCCGGAGTACCGGGTGTTTATCGAGGGTGTCAAGGGGAAGATCAAGGTGATCCCCCCGGAGCCGGAGCACTTTCAAATCGACTTTTCCGCCTTTGAACAGGCAGTCACCTGCCGCACCAAGGGCGTGATCATCAACTCCCCCAACAACCCCTCCGGCGTGGTCTACTCCCGCCAGACGCTGGAAACTCTGGCAGCGATCCTCCGGGCTAAGGAAGCGCTCTACGGCCACCCCATCTATCTGATCTCCGACGAGCCTTACCGGGAGATTGCCTTTCACGGCGTGGAGGTCCCCTGGGTACCGCAGATCTACAAGGACACCATCGTCTGCTACTCCTTTTCCAAGTCCCTTTCCCTCCCTGGCGAGCGGTTGGGCTATGTGTTGGTCCCCAAGCAGGTGACGGACGCTGATGCCGTTTACGCGGCGACGGCAGGTGCAGGCCGCTCTCAGGGATATGTCAATGCCCCCAGCCTGTTTCAGAGGGTGGCGGCGGAATGCTGTGACCTGACGGCGGACATCGGCGTCTATGAACGCAACTGCGCCCTGCTGACCGACGCACTTCGAGAGATGGGCTACCATGTGGTCCAGCCCGGCGGGGCCTTCTACCTGTTCCCCCGGTCGCTGGAACCGGATGACATGGCGTTCAGCGAGCGAGCCAAGCAATTCGACCTGCTGTTGGTCCCCGGCAGCGGCTTCGGCGCTCCCGGCCACTTCCGGATCGCCTACTGCGTCCAGACGGAAATGATCGAACGGGCGCTGCCTCGGTTCAAGGCACTAGCGGACTTCTATCAATGACATAGCAACGGCAAAATACCCCGGCTCTTTTGAAAAGAGCCGGGGTGTTGTTATTAGACAGCGATCCCCGTCCCTTCCGAAGAAAGGACGGGGATCGTTTATTTTGCAGAAAGTCGGCTTAGTAAGCCACACCCCAGTAGATATCAGTGGTACACTTCTCGCCGCAGACGGGGCAAACGCCCTCGGTGCCGGACTGCTTGAGCGGCATGCAGCGGCTGGAAACACCTGCCAGCTCCTTCATCTTCAGCTCGCACTCCAGCTTGCCACACCACTTAGTCCGGGCGAAGCCGCCCTTGGTCTCCACCATCTCCTTGACCTCCTGCCAGGAGTTCAGGTCGAAGGTGTTGTCCTCCAGGTTCTTTTCCGCCTGAGCATACAGGTTGTCGTGAACGGCGGTCAGCAGGCTCTGCACCTGGCTTTCCAGCCCGTCCAGAGCGACAAAGCTCTTTTCACCGGTATCACGGCGGGCCAAGCAGCACTGTCCCTTTTCCAGATCGCGGGGACCGATCTCCACACGGACAGGCACGCCCTTCATTTCATACTCGGCGAACTTCCAACCGGGAGAGTTGTCGGAATCGTCCAGCTTCACCCGCAGGCCGGCAGCCTCCAGACGGGTCTTGATCTCAGTGGCTGCTTCCAGCACGCCGGGCTTGTGGGCCGCCACGGGGATCACTACCACCTGAATGGGAGCGATGGCGGGAGGCAGCACCAGACCGTTGTTATCGCCGTGGGTCATGATGACCGCGCCGATGAGCCGGGTGGTGGTGCCCCAAGAGGTCTGGAAGGGATACTGGAGCTTGTTGTCCCGGCCGGTGAAGGTCACATCGTAGGCCCGGGAGAACTTGTCTCCGAAATAATGGCTGGTGCCGGACTGGAGGGCCTTACGGTCCTTCATCATGCTCTCGATGGTATAGGTGGCCTCAGCGCCGGCAAACTTCTCCTTGTCGGTCTTGCGGCCCTTGACTACCGGCATGGCCAGCGCATCCCGGCAGAAGTCAGCATAGCAGTTGAGCTGCTGCTCCGTTTCTGCCATAGCCTCCTCAGCGGTCTCGTGGATGGTGTGGCCCTCCTGCCACCAGAATTCCCGGCTGCGCAGGAAGGGGCGGGTGGTCTTTTCCCAGCGGATCACGGAGCACCACTGGTTATAGAGCATGGGGAGCTGGCGGTAGGTCTGAAGGACGCTGTGCCAGTGGTCGCAGAACATGGTCTCAGAGGTGGGCCGGAAAGCCAGCCGCTCCTCCAGCTTGTCGCTGCCGCCCATGGTGACCCAAGCCACCTCAGGGGCAAAGCCGTTGACCAGTTCGCCTTCCTTTTTCAGCAGGCTCTCCGGGATCAGCGCGGGCATTGCCACGTTCTCGTGTCCGGTCTTTTTAAACTCCCCGTCCATGATCCGCTGAATGTTTTCCCAGATAGCGTAGCCGTATGGACGCAGGATCATAAATCCCTTCACGCTGGAATAGTCGATCAACTCCGCCTTCTTGCAGATGTCCGTATACCACTGGGCGAAATCGTCCTCCATACTGGTGATCTGTTCCACTTTTTTGTCCTGTGCCATGATTCTTCCCTCAACTTTATTCCAGAATTGGAGGCAAACAGTCTCCTTTGAACTCATAACGTCTTATTTTATCGTCTTTTTCCCCTGTTGTCAACCATTTCACCCCAGGGCCAGAGCAACTATAAAGCCCAGCACCGCACCGCAGCACACCTGCATAGGCGTGTGGCCCAGGAACTCCTTCAGCTTCACCTCCGGCGTCTCCTCGCTATCAAGCATTTCCAGCAGCTCATTGATGGCCTTGGCATGGCGTCCCGCCTCCCGACGGACGCCCATGGCGTCATGCATGACGATGACGGCCAGGATCACGCACACGGCAAAAACGGGGGAGTCATAGCCGTATTCCAGACCGGAGGTCACCGCCAGTGCGGTCACGGTGGCAGAGTGACCGCTGGGCATTCCGCCGTCCCCTGTAAGCCGCTTCCAGTCGATGGTGCGGTTCACCGCCAGATAGATAAAGAACTTCAGGAGCTGCGCCGTGGCCCAGGCCAGCAGCGCGTTCATCAACAGGTGGTTGCTGAAAATATCAGAAAGCATAGATAAACTCCGATCATGTAGTAGGCGCGGAGACCCGCGCTGTCTCTACTATACACCAGACGTTAAGAAGCTGTCAATTTTTGCCGGTTAAAACCTTTGAAATTTGCAAAAATCCCCGCAGCGGCGCAGAAAAAAAGCAGGACGGCCGTGATCCGGCCGCCCTGCGCATATTGGGGGTTCTTTCGGCGTTAGCCCTCCCACTTCCAGTTCCGGACCTCCGGCAGGTCGATGCCGTTGTCCCGGATATACTGGCGGTGCTCCACCAGCTTGTCGTTCATCTTCTGCACCAGATAGGCGCCCCGGTTGCCCAGCTTGGGCAGACGGCGCACGGTGTCGATGACCAGATCGAAGCGGTCAATGTCATTGAGGACCCGCATATCGAAGGGCGTGGTGATGGTGCCCTCCTCCTTGTAGCCCCGGACATGGAGGTTCTTGTTGTGACGGCGGTAGGTCAGCTCATGGATCAGGGTGGGATAGCCGTGATAGGCGAAGATAATAGGCTTATCCTTGGTAAAGAGCGTGTCATACTCAGAATCGGTCAGACCGTGAGGATGCTCGGTGTGGGGCTGGAGCTTCATCAGGTCCACCACATTCACCACGCGGATCTTCAGCTCCGGCAGCTCCTTCCGCAGAATACTGACAGCGGCCAGCGTTTCCAAAGTGGGGGTATCGCCGCAGCAGGCCATCACCACGTCCGGCTCCTCGCCGGCATCATTGGAGGCCCACTCCCAGATGCCGATGCCCTGGGTGCAGTGCTTGACCGCCTGCTCCATGGTGAGCCACTGGGGGCGGGGATGCTTGCTGGCCACGATGACGTTCACATAGTTCCGGCTCTTGATGCAGTGGTCGAAGCAGGAAAGCAGGCAGTTGGCATCGGGGGGCAGATACATCCGCACCACGTCCGCCTTCTTGTTGGCCACATGGTCCAGGAAGCCGGGGTCCTGATGGGTAAAGCCGTTGTGATCCTGCTGCCAGACGTTGGAGGCCAGAATATAGTTCAAAGAGGCAATATCGTGCCGCCAGGGCAGCTCGTTGCACATTTTCAGCCACTTGGCGTGCTGGGAGAACATGGAGTCCACGATGCGGATGAACGCCTCATAGCTGTCAAAGAAGCCGTGGCGGCCCGTCAGCAGGTAGCCCTCCAGGAAGCCCTCGCAGAAGTGCTCGGAGAGCATGGAGTCCATGACCCTGCCATCGGGGTCCAGGTCCTCGTCCACATTGGGGATCTGTTCATCCAGGAAGCGGCGGCCGGTGACCTCAAACACCGCCTGCAAGCGGTTGGAGGCCGTCTCGTCCGGTGCGAAGATCCGGAAGTTCCGGGCGTCCATGTTCAGCTTCATCACATCCCGGACGTAGGTGCCGAGAACATACATATCCTGCGCCTCCACCGCGCCGGGAGCCTTCACGTCCACAGCATAGTCCCGGAAATCTGGGGTGCGGAGATCCCGCAGCAGCAGGCCGCCGTTGGCATGTGGGTTCGCACCCATGCGGCGGGTCCCGGCAGGCGGGAAGGAGGCGATCAGTTCAACCGGCGTGCCGTCCTCGTTGAACAACTCCTCCGGCTTGTAGGAATGAAGCCACTCCTCCAATTCGGGCAGATGCTTTTCCGTATCAGGTCCCATGGAAATGGGCACCTGATGAGCCCGCCAGCTCCCCTCCAGAACGTGACCGTCCACTTCCTTGGGGCCGGTCCAGCCCTTGGGTGTCCGCAGGACGATCATGGGCCAGCGGGGGCGGCTGGCGTCGCCGCTGGTACGGGCATATTCCTGGATCCGCTTGATCTCACGGATGGCCCAGTCCACCGTGGCGGCCATCTTCTGATGCATCTCGGCAGGCTCGCTGCCCTCCACGAAGCGAGGCTCCCAGCCGCAGCCCCGGAAGAAGCTCTCCACTTCCTCATGGCTCATGCGGGAGAAGATGGTGGGGTTGGCGATCTTGAAGCCGTTCAGGTGCAGGATAGGCAGCACGGCGCCGTCGGTAATGGGGTTCATGAACTTGTTGCCGTGCCAGGAGGTAGCCAGCGGGCCAGTCTCGGCCTCGCCGTCACCCACCACGCAGGCGGCGATCAGGCTGGGGTTATCCGCCACGGCACCGAAGGCGTGGGCCAGAGAATAGCCCAGTTCGCCGCCCTCGTGGATAGAGCCGGGGGTCTCCGGCGCCACATGGCTGGGGATACCGCCGGGGAAGGAGAACCGCTTGAAGAGCTTCTTCATGCCGTCCTTATCCCGGGTGATATTGGGATAGACCTCGGTATAGCTGCCGTCCAGCCAGTCCTGCGCCACCATGGCGTTGCCGCCGTGACCGGGGCCGGAAAGGTAGATCATATCCAGATCATCCCGCTTGATGACCCGGTCCAAATGCGTATAGATGAAGTTCTGGCCCGGGCAGGTACCCCAGTGGCCCACGATGGTCTGTTTCAGGTCCGCGGCGGTCAGAGGCCGCTCCAGCAGGGGGTTATCCAGCAGATAAAGCTGGCAGGCAGTGAGGTAATTGGATGCGCGCCAATACGCGTCGATCTGCTTCAGCTGTGCAGGCGTCAGAGGCGGTTTTTTAGAAACTCGGGCGCTGCCGCGCGGATTTGTGGTGAGCTTAACAGGCGCTGTTTTCTTTTTTGCAGGCATAGAAGAACCTCCTTCAATTATATTCTGATTTTAGTATACCCTTTATTCGATACATGTCAATGCTAATATCATAAAAACGATTACGCGTCCCGCAAAATTTACAATTAGTACAAAAATTATTCATTTTTTGCAAAGTCTTGACGAAGGTGCTATACTGCTCTTATGGACACGTATGAATTGATCCGCTCCCGCCGGAAAACTCTGGCACTGGAGCTGACGCGGGACGGACGGCTGCTGGTGCGGGCCCCCGTGCGTCTGGCAAAACGGGAGATTGACCGCTTTGTAGCTGCCCACGAAGACTGGATTGCCCGGCATCTTGCAAAGCAGGCGGCCTGCCCGCCCCTGCCGCCGCCGGATTCCCCGGAGACGGAGGTATTGAAGGCCCGGGCCAAAGCGGTTCTCCCGGGGAAGGTGGCCTACTGGAGCCGGGTGATGGGGGTGCAGCCCACCGGCATCAAAATCACCACGGCGAAAAAGCGGTACGGCAGCTGCAACAGTCGGCACAGCCTGTGCTTTTCCTGTTACCTCATGCGCTGCCCGGAGGAGGCCGTGGATCTGGTGGTGGTGCATGAGCTGTGCCACATCCGGGAGATGAACCACGGCCCCGGCTTTTACGCGCTGCTGGAGCGATACCTGCCGGACTGGAAAGAGCGAAAAAAGTTGTTGCATTAGAAAAGCGGAGGCCGACGGCCTCCGCTTTTTGCATACCTATATACCTTATAATACGATCACTCGTAATCACTGACCAGGAACATGGGCTTGATGGCCACGACCTCGTCATATTCCTCCTGAGAGACCTGCACATCGGCGTTCAGGGCCTTCAGATCCGCCTTGACCACCGCCAGCGCCTCCTCGGCGTTCTGAGCGCGGCCCTCCCGCAGGACGCGGATCATCCGATCCAGCACAACGGGATGGGCATACCGGGCAGGCAGGGGGAAATGTTCCGGCAGTACCCCGGCCATGTCCTTCTGGGCCTGCTCCCAAGCGGCGGTGACCGCCCGCTTGTTGTTCTTCATGGTGGGAATGACCTGCGTACCGGAGAACAGGAACACCACCGCCAGGCCCAGCAGGGTGAAGTACATACCAAAGCCCTCCTGCCGCCGCCAGGCGATGACACCGTAGACTGCGGCGATCAGGCCCGCCAGCACAATGGCCAGCGCCACCCACTTATGGGCGGGATTGGTGTGCTCATTGACCCGCTTGGCCTTGGCCGCAGTGGAAAGCCGGTCCGTCAGCTTCGGATAGCCGGCGAGGAAGGTTCTGGCCTTTTCCAGCTTCTCCCGGGCCGCCTGTGCCTCCGGTGTCAGTACGTCCAGATACCGGACGGCTTCCTCCTGTGCCTTCCGGGCAAGGCGCTGCTCCGCCTGAACGCTGTGCAGCGGCAGACCGGGACAGACCTTCGCCAGATAGGCCAGCAGATCATCCACATGGTCCTCCCGCTTGAAGGTGCATTGCTTCTGCGTACCGTCACCGTATTCTACCACCAGGTACGGAATAGCGCCAAAGACGCCGTTTCCGGTGAAACCGCCCTTGCTCATGGCGACCCGCTTGAATACACGGCGGATATCCCCCAACGCCACATAGTAGTGCCGGTCAAACAGGAAACCGTTCAGATACAGCGCTTTTTCCCCTACGCCGCAGGGGCCGAAGTGCTTGCAGTTTTTAACATCCGCAGTCAGGACTTCCGCCGACAGGGCGGTGCTGCCGAGACGCACAGGCGCAAATAACATAGTGTTCCTCCGTGATCGTTCATTGATAGCTTCAAAAGCGGCGGAAAGGAGAGAGTCTTTCCGCCGCTTTCGGATTGATTACTCAGAGCTTACTTGCCCAGAGTTTCGTATTGAGGCTTCACGTCGCGCTTCTTAATGCTGTACAGGAAGATGCCCAGGAACAGCGCGGCAGCGATGATGCCGACGGGATAAGCAACAGCAGTGTTGTAAACAACCGCGCCGTCAGCAGTCTTATGGTTCAGGAACTGGCCCAGGCACTCGTTGCCCAGCATGAAGTAGGTGATGGACACAGCGCTCATGAAGGTAGCGGGGACAGCGGTGATCCAGTAGTTCTTCTTCTCATAGAAGAGGTACATGGAAGCGGCCCACAGCACGATCATGGCCAGAGTCTGGTTGGTCCAACTGAAGTAACGCCAGATGATGGTGTAGTCGATCTTGCCCAGAGCGTTGCCCACGCCCAGGATCGCGCCGACGCCCAGCACGGGGATGCAGAGCATCAAACGGCCCTTGATGGACTTCTGCTCAACGTGGAACCAGTCAGCCAGCACCAGACGAGCGGAACGGAAGGCCGTATCGCCGGAGGTGATGGGGCAGGCGATCACGCCCAGCATAGCCAGAGCGATGCCCACGCCGCCCATGGTCTTGGAGCAGACGTCATACACGGTGGTGGAGCCGCCGCCGCCCATGGCCAGCAGATCAGCGCCGGTGTAGATGGCGCAGCCGGCAGCAGCCCAGACCAGAGCGATGATGCCCTCGGACACCATGGCACCGTAGAACACGAAGTGGCCCTGCTTCTCACTCTTCATGCAGCGAGCCATCAAGGGGCTCTGGGTGGCATGGAAGCCGGAAATAGCGCCGCAGGCCACGGTGATGAACATGAAGCTCCAGATGGGAGTGCCCTGAGGATGCATATTGGTGAAGTTGTTCCAGATCTCGGGGATCACATAACCCTTGGTGAAGATACCCACGGCCACACCAACAGCCATGATGATCAGGCAGATGCCGAACACGGGATAGATCTTACCGATGATCTTATCAATGGACAGGAAGGTGGCGATGAAGTAGTACACAAGGATCAGCACCAGCCAGAACAGCTTGTTGGTGAGGATACCGGTGCTGCCGCCGTTGGAGAACAGGAGCTGGATCAGACCAGCAGGGCCCACGGCGAACACGGTACCGACCATGATCAGCAGCACAACGCTGAATACACGCATGACATTCTTCATGGTGCCGCCCAGGTAGATGCCGGAGATCTCGGAGATAGAGGCGCCCTCGTTACGCTCGCTGAGCATACCGGAGAAATAATCGTGGACAGCACCGGCGAAAATGGTACCGAAAGTGATCCACAGGAACACAACAGGACCCCACAGAGCGCCGCTCAAAGCGCCGAAGATGGGACCCAGGCCAGCAATGTTCAGCAGCTGGATCATGAACAGCTTCCACTGGGGCAGAACCATGTAGTCCACGCCGTCATTGATCTTGACAGCGGGAGTCTCACGGTCATCGGGCCCGAAGGTCCGATCCACCAGGGAGCCATAGGTGAAATAGCCGCCGATCAGCAGTGCCAGGCAAATGAAAAAGCTAATCATCTTGAACTCTCCTTCCAAAAACACGTTTTTTCTTCTGAAGCAGGCGCAAAAACGTTTACTCGCCTGTTTTCGCTTACATATTAGCACTCTAACTCAGAAGTTCAAGTGCTGAAATTCACAAGAATCGTATAGAATCTTTGTTAGTTTTAACAATAGATTTACGGAAATCGCACAATATCATTCACTTTAACCGGAAACCGGTTTGTAGATTTCTCTATAATTCCTTCGCATTCCAAAAGATTTCCTCCTGCAAGGCGCCCATGTTATGCAGACAAATGTCCTCTATCCAACGCACCATTCCACCGGGATCTGGATTTTCTCTTTATGTGTAGAATGAGCTGCTCCAGAACGCTGATTATTTTGTAAAAAAGAGCAGGCTATCCGCCACTCAACCCATCACAAGCAGGGCGGAGCGGCAGCAAATTCCAAGGAGAACCGTTCAGTTCCTCCTGTTTGAGTATGTTTGCGCCTTTTGCAGTCGAAGCAAAAAGCTCCATCCATTCGGGTGGGGACGTTTAGATCCATGCACGGGGTATGGAGCTTATGCGCTCGACGCAGAAACCCTGCCTCACCTCTGATTGAAATGCGCTTCGCGCATGGGTGTCGGCAGCAAGTTCTTTTCGTCTGACGAATGCAGAATCCTTCGTTCTTCGCGAGGAAGGGGGTGTTTGCGGGGGAAACCTTCGCGGGTTTCCCTCCGCTTTTCTATAAAAGTCGCCGCAGGCGGGCGATTTGCAGCGCAAATCGAAAGTGCTCCAAAAAGAAACACCACCCGAGTGGGTGGTGTTTCTTTTTGCTTTGCGTTGACAAAAAAGATGCAACATTTTCTGTTATTCGCAGGGAGGGGAATGCTTGCAAGGGGAACCTTGGTCGGGTGAACACCGTCGCGGCATTGCTGTTTGTGGCCTTTTGAAAACCACAAACAGCGCCGCTTCCTCGAAACAGGCTCACTTCTTCCGCCACTGGCGGCGTATCGCCTGTTTCCCTTGCTTTTTAATTCCCCCGCAGGATAAGTTTGCGAAGCAAACTTGCCCGCTCCAAAAAAGATGCGGGCGCGAAGCTTTGTGCCGCAAGGGTTTGCTTTCGCTCGGCTTTTGAGGCTCGTTTTCCGTTTTGCAATTCGAACCCCCAGCATCTTGTGATGACGGATGAATGATCTGTAAATGTGCGCGTGAATCTGTAATTCTGTAATTTAAAAGAGTATACGTGAAAATACATAAAACGTCAATTCCAATAGACCAATTTTGCGAGCCTTTTTTCTGTTTTTTGCCGGATGTTAATTTCCCCACAAGCGACTCAACACCTGCTCAGATCCCCATGTGGGGGTTACTCCTTGGGTTGTCTGTAAAAAGCCTACACGTCGGCTCACAGGGGCAAACACGGCGGGATGAGGGTAGTCGCCCACTGCGGGGCGGCTCTGTTATAGGGAGAGCTCAGTTTGTCAGCCCCATCCATGCCTGCTTTTCCTTCGGTGCCTGCACGATCCAGTCCAGAAGGTTTTGGCTTTCCTCCAGCCACTTTGCCATTTCGAACATCTTTGTTCTGGCTTGCATACTGTCCATGCGCAGGCTCGTTTCGAACAGGTCTCAGATGCTGTCCAGCGTTTCCAAGCCGGTGGCATTCATCGGGAGTTCATCCTCCGGCAACACATGCGCTACCGTGCCACCTTCGCCTGCAGCGCGGATTGCATCCAGCTTACGATCCAGGAAAGAGCAAAATACCACTACTGGCTGTTCGGCCATTATCATGACAACAAAGCCATTGACGAAAAGCACATCCTGCTCTGGGAGCAGATCATGCGGGTTATATAAGATAAGGCCGCAAAGGAAAGGACGGCAGACTTGCCGTTTTTTCCTTTGTGACCTTAAAATAATGAACCTTTTACAGAACCAAAGAGGGCGCTGTATAGACTCTGGCAGCCAACTCCTGATTGAGCATATACAAACTCTTGGGGTCAGTGCCGAATAACTCCATCTTGGAAATAAGATCGTTTGCTTTCGTTTCTTCCTCGCCCTGTTCCTTTACAAACCAGTCAAGGAACTGCATGGTGCGAAAGTCTTTCACATCATAGGCGGCACTGTAAATATTATTGATGAGGCCGGTCACATATTCTTCGTGCGTCAGCCCGGCTTTCAGGACATCCATGTGGCAGGAAATCGAAGGATCTGGCTTATCAATAGATTCCAATGTCACAGTCTGATTTTGATTTTGAAGATAGGTATAGAACAGCATAGCATGATCCCGTTCCTCTTGCGCCTGAATCATGTACCAGTTGGCGAAGCCATCAAGTCCCTTGGATTTGAAATAATTAGAAAACTCCAGATAGAGATATGCGGAGTAGAACTCCTTGTTGATCTGCTGATTCAGCAGCTTATGTACCGTTTTGTCCATTATGGATTTCCTCCCGTATTTTATGATTTTGAATTGCTCATAGAATAAAGCAATTACTAAAATCCTTATACCATCATTCTTGACCTGTGTCAATCCTGTAAAATTCCGCTTCCTTTTACCTTTTGTGTGGATAGGATAGAACTCCGGTGATTTCACTAAATCACGCACTTAACCGGTACTGGATACCGAAAAGAGCCGAAGGCAACTTCGGCATCTTTTCATGCCCAAATTGTAGAACATAGGGTAAATTATGGAAAAGACAGATCAGGCGGAACGCCGAAGCTGTTTGGCAGAACGGTAGGAGTGAGAGCCGTGCAGAATGGCGGCCAACGCAACCGCCAGGGCGGAGATGTGGGCCAGTGTATTGAGGTTTGCCGCGCTTGTGCCGTTGCGCACCCACAGTCGTTCCTGACCTGTGGATTTGAAGCGGAAATTGTAACGCTCACACTCTGTACGCAAGGCGTATGTCCTCTTGAATGGCACAACGCAGTCGGGAGAGCTATTCGTGAACCCGGGCAAAGATTTATGCCTGAGCTTGTGAAAAACTTACTTAAATAAAAGGTGGAGACACATTAGCCAATCGCCAGTGCGCCTCCATTCATCATTTCAGTCGGATAATCTGCTTATAGAGCATTACGAACTCTTTCGCTACCACCATGTTTTCGTGGTAGTGTCCGAAAAACCAGTATTGGAATCGGCATCGCTCTCGAACCTCATCGAGAAAGTCTGTCAGGGCATCCCGTTGGAACAACCCGCCGCTGAATGTGTCCTGAATGCTGCTGGGGCAGCAGTGGGTGATGATGTAGTCTACATTCCAGCCAGCCTTGTCCAGCGTTTCTCGCGCGGTCTGGTATTCCGCATCGTCGGGCAGTTCCTCTTTCCACCAGGAGTGGTGATCGACACGGAACAGCGCTCCTGCGGCATTAAGCTGCCGGAGCTTTCGTTCAAAGTTCGGATCGTCCGGCTCTAAAATGCCGTCTTGGATATCGTGACTGCTTGCGCCACCCATTGTGAAGATCCGCTTTCCGCTGATCTCATAAAGCTGTCCCCGCATCAGGTGCAGGACGCTGGGGCGAATCACCTGTACGAGTCCGCCGTGCCACTGATTGATCGGGTAACTGCAGAGCAGGTCGAAATTTTCGTGATTCCCACTCACAAACAGCGTCGTGAACGGCCTGTTTTCCAACCAGTCCAGCCATTGCTGTTCGGTATTGCTGCCATCCCAGATGCCGCCGAAGTCGCCGCAAATGACCAGGTAATCTGCTTTCGTCAGCTGCACCTGCTCATAAAAGGCCGCGGGGCGAAGTCTGCTGAAATCACCATGTGTATCGCCAGTCATAAAAATTGCCATATTCTTTACTCCATTTCTTCTTATAATTCTTGTTCCATCACCATCTCCGAATCCCGGAAGTGGATGCGAATAGTCTCCTCGTCCTCTACCGTGATCTTCTGGATGATCTGACGGACGAACTCATCGTCGAACTCCGTGTAGCCCGCGCTGCACTCCATGATGCTGTCCCACATTTGCTGATGGCGGGCGGCCTGTTCCTCCAAGCTGACTTCCATCTGTTGGGTGTCCAGGATCTGTGCTTTGAGGGATTCTTTCTCGTCCGTCAGGGCCTTCATTTTGGCATTCAGTTCGGCATCGCCCATGTTCTCCAGCAGCCGGTCCAGCAGATCGCTTTGCTCCCGACTCACCGCTTCCAGGTGTTTCTTCAGTTCCAGCAGCTTTGCGCCAGCCTGCGATAATGCCTGCTTGGCTTCCTCTGCCATCGCCAGTACATCGGGGCAGACCTCCTGCCGGATGGCGGCAAACTCGTTCATGGCGGCGAGGATTGCACTGTGGAGCTTGCTCTCATCCAGTGTCGGGGAGTTGTGACAGTATTTCGTGCCGAACTCCAATCTGGACACGCAGCGCCATACGATCCGCTTTTTCCCGTTTCTTGCCCAAGTCACTCGTTTGTACGGGGAACCGCACTCACCGCATACCAGCAGTTCTGTCAGGGCGTATTTACCGGAGTATTTCCCCAGCTCTGTTTTGCCACTCTTTTGCAGCACTTTGCGCTTGCTGGAGCGACGCGTCATCTCGTTTCTCACCTGATCGAACACCTCTCTGGAGATGATGGCAGGATGGTTGTTCTCCACATAGTACATGGCGCGCTCGCCCTGGTTTTTCTTCACCTTCTTGGAGATGCAGTCCGTGATATAGGTCTTTTGCAGCAAGGCGTCTCCGATGTATTTTTCATTCGTCAGGATGTTGTGGATGATGGCAGGCGACCAGGAGTCTACCCCCTGTGCGGTCGGGACCTTGTCCTCGTCTAATTCTCGCTTGATCTGCCCCAGCGTACAGCCATCCAGATACCGGTGATAAATCCGCTTGATGACCTCGGCTTCCTCCGGGACGATCTCCGGCTGTCCATCTGCGCCCCTGCGGTATCCCAGCATCTTTTTGTATTGGAAGGTCACTTTTCCGGCTTCCGCGCTTTTTGCTTTGCCCCAAGCGACATTCTTGCTCAGGGATTCGGATTCCGCCTGGGCGAAACCGCTGAACAGGGTGATCAGGAACTCGCTGGATTCCGTCAGCGTATTGATGTTCTCTTTTTCGAAGTACACACCGATGCCGTTGGCTTTCAGCAGGCGCACTGTTTCCAAGCAGTCCACGGTGTTTCTGGCGAAGCGGGAGAGAGATTTTGTGATGATGAGGTCGATATGGCCTCGTTTGCAGGCAGTGATCATCTTTTTGAACTCTGTTCGCTTTTTGAGACTGGTACCCGTGATGCCCTCGTCGGCATAGATCCCCGCCATTTCCCAATCCGGACTGTCCTCGATTTTCTGTGTGTAGTAGGACTTTTGGGCTTCATAGCTGTTGAGCTGTTCTTCACTGTCGGTAGATACCCGGCAGTAGGCCGCCACCCGCTTTTTCCCATCATAGATGCTGTGAATGGCTCCCTGCGTTTTTGTAGCGGGAATCACCCGCACCCGCCTATCTAAAGTCGTTGTCGCTTCCATGTATCATTCGTCCTTTCCTGCCTGATCTGTAAACTGAACTGTTATGATATGCTCCTGTGTGATCGTGATATAAGAAACCACCCGCCGAAAGTGATTCCAATCTGCTTTCGGTAGGTGGTCTAAATTTTCATATTCAGAAATTGGCTCCGGACAGCAATCGTATCGTGCAGCTACCCCTTGTAGAATCAGCGCCATCACCGCTTCTGGAAAGTCCGGCTGCTCTAAGCCACGGTTGATGGCATTGCTCAGTCGAATGACTTCCGCAGAGGGGGCATAAGCAGGCTGTTTGGGGTGTTCGTGTGCATAAATCTGTCGATTTGCCTCTGTCAGCACTGTATCCGTATCTGTGGTGATGGTACTGCCGCAGGACCCACATTTGAGGTGCAGCTCGCTGCTATCCAACCATTTACCGCCAATGCGGATGAGCTTTCCACCGCAGGTGCAGCGGAAATAGGGAGTCAGCCGCGCAATGGGGGATTTTCCCCCGCGAGGCTGCCGTAGGGCGTTCTTTTCTTCCGCTTTTTTCCGCGCCGCTTGGAAAGTATCCGCATCTACCGCCGCAGGAAAGCCATCCTTGCCAGTGTAGCGGGGATTTTCCAAAAGGCGTTTTACCTTGTGCTTGTCCCAAAGCGGCGCTTCCGGGCAATACGGGATATTCTGGTGATTCAAAGCATCCGCAACAGCTTGATAGGAAGTGCCGGCGATGTAGAGTGTAAAGGCCATGCGGATGGTCTGCTGTTCCTCCGGCACAATCTCCAATGCGCCGTCACGAATCTGATACCCATATAAAATCTTTCGGTTTATCATCTTGCCGCCACCTCCAATTGTTCTGCCAGTTCTAAACCGCCATAAAGCCGGAAGCGGATGCGTGTCTGGGATTCTGCGATGACCTTTTCCACTAAGCTGTCGAACAAGTCCTCATCGAAGATGTTCATCTGTTCCGGCCCATTCTTTATGACATCTGTCATCTTGCGAATGGCATCCATGGTTTCATCCAAAGCCTCGTTTTCCGACAACCGGCGGCGTTCTCCCCGGAGCTGAGTCAGTTTGGCGCTGATGGCATTCATGCGGACGGCGCAGGCATCGGCATCCAGCAAGCCGTTAGCCCGCAGGGTGCTGATTTTATGGCTTTCTTCCGTTGCTTCCGCAATCGCCTTGTTAATCATCAGCATTTTGGGATTATTCTGCCGCAGGATGGTTTCCAAGGCGTTCAGCTGATCCATAGCTGGATTCAGGATCATATCCGCGTTCTCTTTGAGTTTCCGATACATCCGGATAAATGCCGCATGGATCTCCGTTTCTGGGATACGCCCCACGGGGCAGTCCGCAGCATTCCGATCATGGGTTCGGCAGGCCCATGTCACCAAGCCTTTCGCAGTTTCTCGCCGGATAAATGGCGTCCCGCATTTCTCACAAATTATTTTTCTGGTAAGTGGATATTGACTTCTCGTTGGTTTCTTCCTTTTCGCTTTCTGCTGCAGAAGATTCTGCACTTTTTCAAACCGCTCACGCTCGATGATGGGCAAATGTGTATTTTCTACGTAATACTGCTCTTGCTCTCCGTGGTTGCGTTTTCTAAAAAAGGGAAAACCTTTTGTGAATTTCTTTTGCCCCAGTGCGTCCCCGATATATTTTTCATTGCGTAAAATGTACCGGATTCCATAAGCAGTCCACGGTTTGCGTGTGTTGGTATTTTCAACGCCCCTTCTTGTGAGTTGGTCTGCAATCCATTCCGCACTGCGGCCATTCAAATAGGCATCGAATATCCATTGTACCGTGGTCGCTTCCTCCGGGATGATTTCAAGGTTTTTCTTGTCTATGATCCGATAGCCGTAAGGTGCCGAGCAGGTGATAAATTCCCCTCTTTCCATTCTTCGCTGATAACTTATTTTCTGATTAGCCGAGATGGAAATGGATTCCTGCTGGGCCAGAGAACCGGAAACGCTCACCATCAGTTCGGTGGTGAGCGTTTTCGTGTCGATATTTTCTTTTTCAAATTGGACAGAGACACCCAGAGCGGACAGTTCCCGCAGAGTGGAGAGGCAATCCTTGGTATTTCGGGCGAAGCGGGATACGGACTTCACCAGAATGCGGTCGATCTTACCCTTCCGGCAATCCCGCATCATACGGTTGAAGTCCTCCCGTTTGTCCATCCGGGTACCGGTGAGTCCCTCGTCCGCGTATACGTCTACCAGCTCCCAGCCGTCATGCTGGGCGATCTCCTCCGTGTAGCTGCGGATCTGGGCGGCGTAGGAATGCAGCTGATCCTTGGAGTCCGAACTGACCCGGCAGTAGGCCGCCACCCGCATGTGTTCCGGTTGGAATGTCTGGGGCGCGATCATTTTTACATTTGCCATTTCATTCACTTCCTGTATCTTTTTTGGCAACACACAAGCTACCACACTATCCGCGGAATATCCAGCACTATTCCCGAACAGTCTGCGGGGTGTATTTTTCTCTGGCAAGTCCCTTGGCATAAGCCAGTTCTTTTGCTGTCAGAAAGCCCTTTTCGGATAAGTGTTCCAGCATCCGAACGGCCAGCCGGTACTGCAATTCCTTCTTGGCGTCGATCATGCGCACACCTCAAAATAGCTTTCCGGCTTTCGCTCCCGCAGAAACTTTGTTACTGCTCGTGAACTGCCTGTGACACGCATTTCCGGCAGGGCGTCCAGCATGGCTTTGTTGTATCGGTGTCCGCGGCCTGCGCGCTCATCCAGAATGGCAATGACGCAGGTGTCGGTCTCTGTGCGGATGGCCCGTCCAAAGCCCTGACGCAGCTTAATCTGCATCTCAGGCACGGCCACATTCTGAATAAACTGGCGAAGGGATGCGTATTCCTCCCGCTCTTTTTCCTTCAGTGCGTCCGGATAGGCGAAAGGCAGGCGGGGGATCACCAGCAGGGATACGCAGTCGCCGGGGAAATCAAAGCCTTCCCATGCAGCGCCTGTGGCCAGCAGCACAGCCCCCGGCGTTTGCCGAAACCGCTCCGTCATGTGCATGGCGTTTCTGCCCAGGGTAAATAACGGGAAGCTGAGTTCCCGCTCCCGCAGCCTATCCTTTACTGCTGACATGGCGGCGTAGGAGGTGAACAGCACCAGCGCATGGCCCCAGGCCGCGCGGATGAGTTCCGCGATTTCATCTGCCAATTCATCATAGTACGTTTCCGAGCTTTGACTCGGTGGAAGCTGCGGCAAGTACAGCAGGCAATTCTGCTTATAGTCAAAAGGAGAAAGTGAAACAGACTCCGTTACGCGCCGCCCGTCCATCAGTCCAGTCTGCGAACGAAAACGGTGAAAGTCATCCCCTACAGCCAAAGTCCCAGAGGCCAGCACAAAAGCGTGTTCCGGCCTCCACAGGACCTGGCGCATCTGTTCTGTCAAATCTGAAACGGTGGCGCACAGCATGGTTCCGCCATCGCCGTCATCCGCTGTGTAGAGGATCATATTCGTTCTCGGACTGCTCAAGAGAGACACCGTGCCGCGCAGCTTTTCCAGCTGCCTGCGCCCCTGCGCCGACAGCAGCCTGCCGACCTGCTTCTCAATAACAAGAAGAGAACGGCTGGGGATCGTCAGTAAGCGAAGGTACGCATCCAGGGGTTCGGTTTCCTCTCTGGGCTGCGTGAGCTTGCGGAGCAGCGGCCCCATCGTGTCTGTCAGTACATCTGCTGCCAGCAGATATCGTTCCGCGCAGAGCTGGTTGATCACGCTCTGGATGTCACCGGCAGTCAGCGTCATACCAAACATCTCCCGCGCCGCTTCCGGCAGTTTATGGGCCTCATCTACGATGATGACGCTATGCTCCGGGAAAATGGGGCGTTTCCCCTGACTGCGGTGGATGGCGTCCGCCAGCAAAAGATTATGGTTACAGATCTGGAACACATATCGATCCGCGTCGCAGCGTTTCAGAAAGCGCTTGTACCGACAGTCCTGATGGTCGCAGTCGCAGAACTGCGGAACGCAGACACGTTCCCAGTCATAACCGCTGAGATGGGGGACATTGTCCATGTCCAGCGTTCCTTTCAGCGCGCGAAGGGCGTCGGCGGCTGCCGGATCTTTCTTTTGAAAGTTCACCTGACGAAGCCGTCTTTGCAGGCGTTCGTCGCAAACATAATGGCCTTTGCCTTTGCGGATCACAGAGAGTAGTGGGCGGTCGATCTGTCTGTCTGCCAGCAGGGTGCAGGACAGCAGCGGAAGGTATTCTGTCTGCACGGCGTTCTGCAAGGCGATGCTGGAGGTGGAGATAATGATGGGCTTGTGCAGTGCCTCCGTGCCGGATCGGTTGGCCGCTGCGGCAGCTGCCAGATAAGCGTAGGTCTTGCCGATGCCGGTGCCTGCGTCGCACAGGGCGATGCCGCCGTTCAGCATGGTATCCAACATTCGGTGGCTGAGCTTGATCTGCTCGGAACGCTCCACCATGCCCTGGGCAGGCAGCAGGTCTTTGAAAATATGGTCGATCATGGCGTGGGCTTTCTGCCTGTTTGTGTCATTTGTATTCATCCGTGGATTTCCCCTATCATGATAAAAAGTATTTTTGTCATTCGTTTCACCGTATTTGCAGCTCGCGCCCCGGTGGATAAAGGGAACAGTACGGACAGAAGGCGGCTACCTTCTCACGGGCGTATTCCTGGGGTCTCTACTGCTTTCAACCCCAGGGCAGCCCAGCCTCATCATGCTGGCCAGTGCTTTGTGTCTCATTATCAGCCCGAACAGAGTCAATGCCAGCCGACTTTGCCAAAGTCGGCCCGTCACAGGTTTTATCGCTCGCCGGAGAGATCCCCTCCGGGTCATGGCGCACACTGTGCGAACGCTCGTCTGTCCGGGCGGTTGCCCGTACTGCTGGTATGCACTTTTCAAGGAACAGCGAGGGATCTCCTTTGGGGGTCCCTCACTGTCCTCCCGAAAATGCACGTGGGTGAATACCCTTAATTTGAAAAATTCTCAAAATATTTTTTCAGATCCCGCAGAATACGGTCCCGGCGTTTGATGACCGCCCTCTGGGTAATTCCGATCCGTGCCGCGTAGTCTCTGGTGGATGCGCCGTCGAAGAACAATGCGTTGATCAACTCCCGATCCGCGTCATTCAGAGACAGCATGGCCAACAGCAACATCTCCTTTCGTTCCGCAAGGCTCTGTGCCTGCTCCCGTTCCAGTGCTTCTTCCTCTGCGCTTGGGGCTGCTTCCGCACCGACATAGTCCGGAAGCAGGTCGTCCTCCGCCATCTGCTCCAGCGAGAGGATCTTCCCGGAAAACTGTTCCTCCCGCACATACCGCTCCCGGCGGTCCGCCTGGGAGTAGGCCAGATACACATCCTCCGCCACTTCCACATCCACACCATCCACGGTGATGATATTGGCGATCACTTCACCAGCTTCGTTGTAAATGCGTCTATAATTGCGTTCTTCCTGCCATTTTTTCATTTTTCGTGACTCCAATCTCAGATTTTTTTGAAAGTTCTGAGATCGGGTCACGGGTATCTGGCGACATAGGTCTGCCAACGCTGGAGCATACAAGTCCTTTCCGCCATTCAACAATGCGAAAAGGGCGCAAAAAAAGAGCCTTACGCATAGCTGAAAAGCTACTTGTAAGGCTCCTAACTCAATACTTCCCTCTTACGTCTGATTCGACGCTGGGTGGTTGGTGCGCTTGACGAAGTTATATATTGTTTTGTCTTTTCTTAATTCAGGCCCATGCCGTATCTCTGCAGAGAGTGGGCACGATGATCGACGGCTCGGTCCTGTGCCGCACGGTGATCCCCACCTGCATACCGCACCTTGGACACTTTGCGATAATATCAGCTGGTTCATCCCCTACCATGGCAAACAGCCGATATTGTGAAAGGGCCGCCCCCGCTGGGGCATCCGCGATCCGTCCCTTCTCACAGATGGGACAGCGAAGGATCTTGCGTATTTCTTGTTCCATGGCGCCTCGCTTTCTCTGTTCTCTTTTTTGAGAACAGCTTCCTAAAATTTTTTCACAGCAGATGATGGTTCTCCAGCCGAATACGCATGGCTTGCTTGGAGACTTGAAAAATGTCGGCCATATCCGCGACCAATTGCTGGCGATCCCTGCCAGGTTGGAGCTGGTAAAAGCATCGCTTTACTTGGGGCAGCGGCATCAGAAGAATGGACCCCAGCAGATTCGCCTGTATTTCCAATATACTGTTCTGCGTTCTGATGGTGTTCGTTTCCGTCATCATAGCCGCGCTCTCACCGGTTCCGCTGTACTCTTTCTTATGCAGCAGCCAGTGTGCCAGTTCATGAGAACAGGTAAAGCGCAGCCGGCCTGTGGAGGCGTCCTCTCTGCAGAGGGAGCTATCGATGAGTATGGTGCCGCCCTTGACCGCAATAATGGTATATCCGGGGATATCGTAATCGTAGATAATAGTACCGCCATCATCAAAAATCGTTTCGCCCAGAACGCAGCCGGTTTTCCGCAGGCACTGATACTCCAGCGTGATCCCCTGCGCTTCGATGATGTCCTCGATAGGGATCATTCTGGGAACGCCATAATAGAGATTCGGATCATAGGCGGTGATGACTTCGCGGGCGATCCCCTCCAGAGCCTGTTCCCTGTAATATGGTATTCTCATGCCTTGGTATCACTGTCCTCTCCGGATGTTCTCATACGCCGGTTGATCCGGTCGATAAAGTCCTGCCACTCCTGGTCGGTGGCATCCGCCTCTCTTGCTGTGCGCAATGCAGCCCGGACGATTTCCCGATCCATGATGTAGTCCGGAAGGTCTGCGGATACCCGATTTTGCTTGGATTTTGCTGCAAGGTCAAGCATCCATTCCCGTTCTGACTTGTCCAACTGCAGCAGCAGGGCCATCCGTTCCAGATATTCCTGCGAAGGAGCCGCGCGGCGGTCATTCTCAATGTTGCTCATATAGACCGGCGACAAGTCCAGCTTTGCCGCCATGCCGCGGAGCGTCAGGCCGCGCGCCATACGCTTCTCCCGAAGGAAGCTGCCAAAGGTCTGTTCCACGCATTTCACCTCCTCGTGCGTTCTCTCGATTGGGAACACCGCCAGTATAACAAACATCTGTTCGATTAGCAAGATGAAAAAGCAGAGGTGTCCCCCGCAAGGAACACCTCTGCTGGATCATTGCAGCCATGCGGCCATGCCGCGCATTTCGTCCAGCACCTCCGCAGGGCCGAGGATTTGGATCTTGCCGCAGAAGGTGAACACCCATGCAAAAAACGGTGGACTGGGTGCTACCTCCACGATGGCCTTGAAATGGCCGTCATCCACTGTCACCGTTGAGACTTCTTCTCCAAAGCGGTCTATTACGCTGCGCATGACCTCGTTATCGCACAGCAGCTCCACCGTACACAGATTGTCCGGGTACATTCCGAATATTTTCCGCACATACTCAGCCGGGTCGAAGTCCGGCATACAAACAGCCGCCTGGTCGGATGATTCCACAGCCACCATTCGATCCACTCGGAACTGTGCCAGCTTCCCGTGCTTTTCCGACCAGCCCACTGCGTAATAACAATCCCGGCTCCAGATAAGGGCATACGGGCTGAACTGATAGCGGTAACCGTCATGCTTGAGTATCTTTTCTTTCTGCGGGGTGTATTCGTAATACTGAAAGGTGATCTGCCGTTTTTCCTGAATGGCGTTATGGATCTCATCCACGCTGTAATAAATACACTCATTCTCCGGTTTGGCGGTACCTTCCATATAGATATGCCGATCCAACTGGCGGGCATGAGATTCACTGGTGAGCTTACCCAGCTTTTCAATAAGTCGTTCGCTTTTCTTGGCCGTAATGAAGCGGGAGGATTCCACCGCGTCCACCAGCAATTTTAACTCCGGCAGCTCAAATAACCGTTCTCCTACGAAGTATCGGTTCTGGGTGCTTTTGACACAGACGATGTCCATGCCGTTGCTTTGCAAGACTTCAATAGCGGAATATACGCTCTTGCGCCCTGCCTGAATGCCATGTTCCAGCCAAAAGGCAAGAATATCCGCTACGGAAGCCGGATGCTGATCATCCGTATGCTCATACAGATACTGCTGTAAGAGTAGCAGACCGTATTGGGATTCATTTTTCATACCGCTTTCCTTTTCTGTTTCCACATTTTTAGGAACAATTCGTTACAGTACTTCTTTATAGCTATCCCTTTCGGGTGATATACAAGCCCTCGCGGTGATTAAGTCATGACTTTTTTCTGCTCACATTTTCGCGGCAAATCTCCAAGGCTGGGAGCGGCAATCATAATCGTACAATCGGAGCAGCGCCGCGCCGATTTTCTCAAATTATGTGACGCCGTCACAGTAAAACCGCTTGTCACGCGGTATACTATGCATAAAAGCACAGCCGCAGAGTACATCTGTGGCTGTGTTTTGTGTTCAGTTGCTCACTGTTGCGTGGACTGGATATGGAGAGACAACATATCTCCCGATCTTACATGGGTTATCTTATCTGCCATCACTCTGGCAGTTTGCCTTGCAGATATGTCGGCATCCCCACTGCGGCCGTATCCGGCCTGACCTTAAACATGGCTTTTTCAATCTACATCCCTTATCGGTTTTCCGAGATATATTTCTCCGCCATGTGGACTGCCACCGCGCCGTCCGCCACGGCGGTGACCACCTGACGGAGGGGCTTCGTCCGCACGTCGCCCACGGCGTAAACGCCGGGAATACTGGTTTCCGTGGTCTCTCCGGCCACGATATAGTCGCCGCCATCCAGCGCCAGTTGACCCACCGCCAGCGCCGTGGCAGGCTGTCGGCCCACGCTGACAAATACGCCGTCGCAGTCCACCACGCTTTCCTCAC
>ERZ772954.388-NODE-388-length-46043-cov-5.747912_pt1 | contig 46043 bp, 45 predicted proteins | sample MGYA00580684_ERZ772954 | MGnify/ENA primary metagenome ERZ772954 (study PRJEB29015, sample SAMEA2737654) | human gut metagenome | biome: human gut; feature: human-associated habitat; material: faeces | place: China | collected 2012 ...
ATATCGTCATTTTTTTATCTTTTTTCTTCTTTTTTATTTAAAAAAGTAAAAAAAAGAATCACATTTCGTGATTCTTTTAGCAGCAGTAATATTCAATTGTTTACTAATTTTCTTTTCTTCTTAGTTTAATAGCACCGTATGCTGCAGCCATAAATAACATTGCATATCCAGCTAATGAAGTATTATCTCCAGTTTTTACAGAAGAAATTTTATTAGATGTAGTAGTAGTTCCTGTTGTTTGATTTCCTTTTGATGTTTCATCTTTTTTAGCATCTTCAACAGCAGCTACTTTTGCTTGTTGTCCAAGCCATGTCCAAGCGTTAACACCATTTTCATCATAACATTCATTATTATCAAAATAAATCCATGACCAGTGTCCGCTATATTGATATGGGTTACCATCTTCATCTGTAAATCTTCCTGATGTATCATGAACATCTTCAAATTCTGAAACATGTACATTTTTAGCACCAGCAGCTAATAATCTCTTAATTGTTGGTTCTGAACATTTTGTTGGATCTACAGTAGGATCGTTTTTAGCATATGTGAACCAAATTCCCATATCTTTAATAGAATTAATTTGTTCATCAGTAATATATTGATCTTGGAAAGCTTCGCAAATTGGGAATGCAGCAGCAAAGTAATCAGGATTTGCTAAAATCATTTCCATAGTCATATATCCACCATTTGAACATCCACCAATGATAACTTTGTTTGGATCAATATCATCATTAGCAGCTACATAAGCTTTAATGAATTCCATTAAACTATCTTTATAACATGATCCTTTATCACCATTTTGATAAGCACCAGTTCCATCATCCATCCACATAGTTGGACATTGTGGAGTTACTACATAAGCATTATTTAATTCTTTTTGGAATTCTTCACCAACAAATGCTGTAACTTCGTTACCTAAAATGTCAATTGAAGGATCATTTACACCACTATTTCCACCTTCACCTGCACCATGTAACCAAATTACTAATGCATTTTTCTTATTATCTTTTGCAGGAGTAAATTCTCCATAAGAATAAACTGTTCCATCGCTAGTTGTATATGATTTTCCTGCATAATCAAATTGATCTAATTGAGGACAAATCTTACCATCACCAGCAACATCAATATCAGCAACAACATTTAATTCACTTACAATTTCATCATCAGCTTTTAATTGAGCACCTTTTGCAAGGCTTACATATAATCTATAAGTATCGCACCAACGGTTAAATCCACTAGCTAAACTATAAATAAATGGTGAACCTTCATTTGGTGAAACATACATTTCGATTGTTAAATAATTAGATGAACCAGATACTTGATTACCATTTTCATCAGAAGTATAAGCACCTGTAACTTTTCTATCAGCTTTTGCAAGGTATTCTTCACCAGTTGCCCAATTTGTTGAAGTCTTTTCTTCTACAACACTTAAATTATTAGCATCTACAGAATCAGCATCAATTGCTTTATCTAATTTGATTACTGTTTTTGTAACAGCTGGACCCCAATCTTCACCTACTACATAAGCTTTTTGAGTACCATTAGCAACTACAGTATCTTCTTTAGATTGTTTTGATATCCATTGCCATAAGTTAACACCATTTTCGTCATAGCATTCATTATTATCTACATAAATCCATGACCAATGTCCACTATATTGATATGGAGTACCATCAGCATTTTTAAATCTACCAGTTGTATCATGTACATCTTTAAAGAATGAAGTATGTACTTCCTTAGCACCAACTGCTTTTAATGAATCTAATGCAACTTTTGTTATAGTTTCATAAGGACAAGTTGGATCATTTAAAGCGATTGTATACCAAGTTGGTACGTCTTTAATTGTTTCTGCTTCTTCTTCTGTTAAAGATCTAGCAGGACAAATTGGGAATGTTGCAGCAAATAAATCTGGATATGCTAAAGATAATTGTAATGTAAACATACCACCTGCTGAACATCCACCTTCAATGATTCTATTAGGATCAATATCAGGATTTTCTTTTAATACTTTTTGGATAAGTTCATAAACAGTTTTTGTTGTTGTTTGTCCTTCACCATTTCTACGTTGAGGAACTAATACATATGCTCCATCCATAACTGATTGGAATTCTTCTCCAGCATAAGCAGTTACTTCATTTGCTAATAAATCAATTTGAACATCTGTACCATATTCTCCACCACCATGATTCCAAATAACTAAAGCATTTTTATGAGAATCTTTTTTAGGTGTATATAGTGCATAATTTGTTTTTCCACCTTCACTATCTGTGAAATCATTAATTTCAAATCCATCTAATTGTGGACAAACTTTTCCATCTTTTGCGACATCAATTTTTGATTCAACATCTAATTCACGAATTGTTTCACCGGCAGATGTAATATCTTGTCCATCTACAATACTTACATTTAATTCATATGGGTTAGCCCAACTATTTTTAAATGCACTTTGATTCCATGAAATAGGACTTCCTTCTGATGGAGAAATTGCCATTTCTACAGTAACAATGTTTGAGTCATCTGTTACTTTATTTCCTTTTGCATCTGATGTGTAAGCAGCTTTTATTGTTCTTTGTGATTTAGTTGTACCATTAACAACTTCTTCAACAGAGAAATCAGTAGCTGCAACTGATTTTGCATCAATTGTTTTGTCTAAAGTCATGATTGTTTTAGAAACACCACAACCCCAGTCGTCACCTGTGACATAAGCTTTTTGTGTTCCTGTTGCGATACCAGTACCTGCTGCGAAAACTGGTGTGCTTAATGATAAGATCATCATTGCACTTGTAACACAACTTAACGATTTTCCAAGTTTATTCATACTTTCCCTCCTCTATGGCTCATATTATAATATAAAAAGCGCTTACATTTAGGTTGAAAACTATCCAAATTTGTGTCATATTCTATTATTTCACATATTTTTAACTTTTTTAACCGTTTTTCTATATTTTGATGCTGTCATATTGCAAGCTTTTTCCATTTCTCTATTTAATGACTTTAAATTAGGAAAACCATTTGATATAGCTATATCAATTAAAGGTAAATCTGTTTCTAATAAATCTTTTTTTACGTATTTAATTCTTACTGATGTTAAATATGTTTTCACAGTAATGTTTAGATTCTCTTTAAAAAGTTTTGACAAATGATTATTAGATATTGAAAAATGGTTTGCTATATCTTGAATACATAAATCATCTTGATAATGTTGACCTATATAATTAACAATCTCTGTTATTCTTTTTTTATTTTTTTCACTTTTATTTTCTACACAGTTTTCTTTTGAACTTGTAGCATTCTCTAATAAATAAAATATAATCTCATATATTTTACTCATTATTAAGGCATTTTTATATTCACTTTGACATTGATATGTTTCATCTAATTCCCATATCATTTGTTTTACCTTTCTTGAAATTTGATGGCCTGGATGTTGTATAAAATTAATTTGATCAATTTGAAAATAAACAGTTTTTAAAAAATCATAATTAATTTGTAATACATATCCATAATAAGGAATATCTTCTTTATAACTTTCAAATGAATGTATACTTTTTGAATTTACAATAAAAATATCATGTCCACCTTCATTTAAATTCATTCCTACATAATCATATGTTTTCCCATTAATCCAAGCACTCCCTTTACCAGAAAGAGGAACAACAATTTCAATACTATTATGCCAATGCTTTTCTATCGGTCCATTTAAATCATTTATAAAACGAATAAGTTTAATTGGTAACTTACCATCACTTTCTATTTTTTCATATTTAACCATTGCTCTACTCCTTGCTAAAAATCTCCTATTATTTTAATTGAAATATTTTTTTATTTCTATTTTATTTTAAGAAATGAAAAAATTACGAAACCATGTTTCGTAATCATAAATAATTCTGAATCTTATCTGATAATTCTTTTTCTATTTCAATTAAATCATAAGTTAGCTTTTTTATCTTAGTATCAGCATGGTCATATTGATGTAAATATTTAAATAATGATTCTATTCCCATAGAACATCCTTCAAAAAGAAGAGAAGCAATTGTTTGGTCATCTTCATTCATTTGTATTTTAAAATTCATTTTTAACCATGACATACTTTTAGCCATTAATGATGGCTCTTTTTCTTTTATATTATTTTCTTTTAATAATTGATCAATTTCTTTTTTTAAAGTCTGATGTTTATTTTTAGATTCTATACATTGATTTTTAAAGTGTTTATTTTTTATTACATCTAAAACTTCATCTAAAGAAGAAATAGCCATCTTTAATCCAGAATCACATTCTCTTAATAATAAAATAGTATCATTTTCATTCATAACATTTTCCTTTCTAAAAAAGGTTACCCATTTTTAGAAAAAAAATTCTAGGCTTTCACCTAGAATTCAATATTATTTTAAAGGTTTCTTTAATAAGGCTAAACCAAACATTCCTACAATAGAACCAACAACACATGCTGGTAAAATATGTAATGGATCTGATGCTGCAAAAGGAATAGATCCTTCTGTAATAAATGATAATTCCATAATAATATTGGTAAGTGTTGTTTGTTGTTCTTTTTCAGTAAAACGATTTTTAAAGAAGAATGTTGCTAGTGCAATAGCAAGTGGTGGAACCATCCCACCAATCATAACGGCTGCCATAATATCATAATTACCTGAAGCAATTGATGCTGTACCAAAAACATAAGCTGCTTTATTGATTGGACCACCCATATCAACAGTTATCATACCGCTAAGTAACATTCCTAAAATAATTTTACTTGAACCACCCATTGAATTAAGTGCATTTGTAAGCGCAGTATTAATAGCAGCAACAGGTGGATTAATAATAATCCAAAGAATGTGTATAAAAGAACAGGTTTTAATCCTTCAAATGTATCTGGTAAATAATCAAATAATTTACGTAAACCTTTCATTAAATATCCAGCTGCAAAACCAGCAACTAAAGCTCCTAAAAATCCTGAATTTCCTTGACTAGCTAATGCTCCACCAACAAAGCCAACAGCTACACCTGGATGATCTGAAATTGACATAGAAATATATCCAGCAAGGATTGGTAACATGAATCCAAAGGCTGTATCTCCTGTTGTTTTAAAGAAAGCAGCTAATGGTGTATTTTTACCAAAATTACTTGGATCAATTATATAATCATCAAATAAGAAAGCTAAAGCAATTAAAATACCTCCACCAATAACAAATGGTAACATATGACTAACACCATTCATTAAATGTTTATAGATTTGACGACCTACACTTTCTTCACTCTCAACAGTTGTTGACGTGTGATCTGCATGATAAATAGGTGCCTTTCCACTTAACGCATCATTAATTAATTCTTCTGCTTTATTAATTCAATCAGCTACTTTTACTTGAATAACAGGTTTTCCATCAAAACGTGCCATTTCAACATTTTTATCAGCAGCAACAATAATTGCTTCACATTCTTCAATTTCCTTAGCAGTTGGTGCATTTTTAGTTCCACCACTACCATCAGTTTCGACTATGATTGTAATTCCCATTTGTTTTGCTTTTTCTTCTAAAGCTTCAGCCGACATATAAGTATGCGCAATACCTGTTGGACAAGCAGTTACTGCAAGCAAACGATAAGTTCCTGTAAATTCTTTTTACGCTTCTTCTTTTTCTTCTTCTTTAGTTTTTTGTGCAGCTTCTTTTTGATTGATCAAATCCATAAATTCTTCTACACTTTGTGCATTAATTAAAGAATCTTTAAAGTCTGTATCCATTAACATTTGTGACAACATCGCAAGAATTTGTAAGTGTTCGTTTCCACCTGTTTTAGGGACCGCAATCATAAAGAACAGTTTTGCTAGTTGATTATCTAATGATTGATAATCAACACCATCTTTAACAACCATTGCCGCAAGTCCTGGAGCGTTTACAGCTTCACTTTGAGCATGAGGAATCGCAATTCCTTCTCCAATTCCTGTTGTACTTAATTCTTCACGTGCATAAATTCCTTGTTTATAAACATCTTGATCATTTAAATTATCTTGTTTTGCCATTAATGAAACTAATGTATTAATAGCTTCATCTTTATCTAAACATGTAGCGTTAACATCAATCGAAACATCTTTTTATAAATCTAAGATTTTCATTTATAGTTCTTCCACTTTTAATTGTTTATAGACTTCTTGAATCATTGAAGCTTCCGCTAAATCTTCGCTAAAAGCAGTAGCTCCGCCACAAGCACTTCCAAGTTTTAAAGCTTCATCATATTTCTTTTCTTTTAAATAACCTGCAATAAATCCAGCAACCATGCTATCTCCACTACCAACACTATTTAATAATTTTCCTTTAGCACCTGCACAATAATAAACATGATCGTCCTCACTTACTAAAATAGCACCATCTTTTCCAAGAGATACAAGAACATTAATTGCTCCTTGTTCTTGTAATTTTCTTGCATAGAAAATTAAATCTTCTTGATTTTCTATTTTTACATTAAATAATTCTTCTAATTCACGATGATTAGGTTTTATTAAGAAAGGATGATAAGGTAATACTTTCTTTAATAAATCATTCGTTGCATCAACAATAATTTTAATTCCTTGTTGATCTAATTTTTTCATGATTTGTTCATAAATATCACTAGGTAAAGAAGATGGAATACTTCCCGCAAGAACTAAAATATCATTTTCTTGTAAATGATCTAATTTTTCAAATAACTCATTTAATTTTTCTTGAGGAATATCTGGACCACTTCCATTAATTTCAGTTTCTTTAGCCCCTTTCATTTTAACGTTAATTCTTGAAAGACCATTTTCTAACTGACATAAATCGCAGTCAAATCCTCTTTCTTTTAATTCTTTAACAATTTCTTCACCTGTAAATCCTGCAACAAACCCTAAAGCTGTTGTTTCAAGATTCAAACGACTTAAAATTGTTGAAACATTGAATCCTTTTCCTCCAGGATAAATTTCTTCTTGCTTTGAACGGTTTGTTTCCCCTTCTTCAAAACAATCAACATGCATAATATAATCCAAAGATGGATTAAAAGTAATTGTATAAATCATTAATTTCTAACCTCCACAACTGTCGCTTGTTCTTTGATTTCTTTTTCACAATGATCTGTAATAATCACCGCATCATTTATTTGACCAAAGGTCACATGATATACCTTATTAAATTTACTATGATCCGATAAAACATAACTCATTTGACAACGTTCCATAGCCAATTCCTTAATAGCAGCTTCTTCACTATCTGGTGTCGTAAAACCATTCATTAAATCAATGCCATTTGTTCCAAAGAAACCTTTAGAAAAATGATAACGACTTAATGACTTCATCGTATTAGCACCCACACATGCCCCTGTAATATTTCTCACTTCTCCACCAAGACATACTACATGAAATCCTTTAATGGTCAATTGTTGAGCTTGCATTAAACCATTAGTAATATAGTGTGCTTCCTTTTGATCTAAATATTCAATCAACTCTAAAGTTGATGAACCTGCATCTAAATAAACCACATCATTGGCTTCAATCATTCCTGCTGCATACTTTGCAATTTTTTTCTTTTCATCAGCATTTAATAACTGTCTTTTCCCTAATGGATCTTCAATCGTTTGTGTTACCTTAGGAATAAGGGTTGCACCTCCATGAACTCTTTTTAAGAATCCTTGATGATCAAGTTCTACTAAATCTCTTCGTATACTTGATTCACTCGCTCCTGTAAGTTCAACAAGAGAAGCTACAGTCACATTTCCTTTTTTATCTAATTCATTTAAAATAATTCGATGGCGTTGATTATCCATACTGATCACCTCTTACGCGTTCATTATATGACCGTTCAATCATAAAGTCAATTGTATTTTGACTGTTTAATCATAGAAATGAATATAAAATGAAAAAAAGAGCACTATTTTGAATGAATGCTCTTTGATATCTGAATGAATGCTTAAATTATATAATCTATTGCGGTAACAGTTTCCATTTCTGTACCATCCATTAATAATTTTTGATGTTCCTTTGATTGGGGATATTTTTGTAAGTCTATCAGATTAGAAAACTCAACAATTTGAATCACATCACCGAAATGAGGTCCCACAGGTGGTTGTTCACTTATATTTACCCCTACTTCACTTTTAATAATCAAAGGACAATTTTTACCAACTTCTTCTAACATTTCAACAAAATGTTTAATTTCACTTTTATCTTTTAAAGTAAATACCGATACATGTTTAATCATCTTTTCTCCCTTTTAAGCAATATGCATTCCACCATCTATAAATATTTTTTGTCCTGTTGTATGACTTGCTTGGTCACTACTTAACCATAAGACAGCGTTCACGACTTCTTGAGTCATCGCTAGTTTTTTCATAGGAATCACATGTTCTTTCAACATTGCTTCTTCATGAGGATTAGTTGAAAGTGAATTTTTGGTAAGTTCTGTTCCCATGGTTGGACCTGGACAAATGGCATTGACACGAATACCAAATGCCGCATTTTCTAAAGCTGCCATTTCTGTTAAAGCAATAACTGCTGCTTTAGCTGGACCATAAGCAGCAAATCCAGGTGCCATTTTATATCCACCAATAGAAGCTGTATTAACAATTGTACCAAAACCTTGTTTTTGCATTTGTAACAATTCATATTTTAAACAAAGAAAAACACCTTTCATATCCACATCAACTACTAAATCCCATGTTTTTTCAGAAATTTCTGTTAAGGATTCATAAGGCATACGTACACCATCTGGTCCAATACCCGCATTATTAAAAGCACAATCAAGACGCCCATATTTTAAAACAACTTCTTCAATAGCTTTTTTTACATCTTCTTCTTTAGAAACATCACAGTGAATATAAAAAGCTTCATTTCCTATTTCTTTTATTGCTTGCTTACACACTTCCTCTTTATCTACAGTAAAAGCAACAACATGGGCTCCTTTTCTTGAAAACTCAATCGCTGTTTGCTTTCCAATACCACTTGTTCCTCCGGTAATTACAACCACTTTATCTTTAAATTCATTTTTTCTTCCTCCTTTAAAAGCAAAATATTGACTTAAAATAACAATATTAATATTAAACATTAAAAAAATCAAAACAAACAATGCACCTCTATTTGTCCCATCATATAAATTTATTCCTTGTTGTACAAACGCTAAAATAGCAGCTGTAATGGATGTTCCTATTCCCCCTGAAAGTTGCATTAATGTTTGTAATACTGCATTTCCATCTGCTTGTAAATTTATAGGTAAATAAGACATCGTACATGTCATCGTATTACCTACAATCAACCCAATTCCTAAACTATAGATAAAATAAAGCATCATACATAATTGATAAGTAAGATTTTCAAAAAAGAATAAGAAACAAAATGTGGCAATAAAACTACAACATACACCTAAAATAATAGGTTTTTTAGCTCCAAAACGATCTAAAATCAAACCACCTACAGGTGCAAATACAGCACCAACAATGGCTCCTGGAAGCAAAACGACCCCTGCATCTGTTGCTGATTGTTTTAAAACAATTTGTACAAATGTTGGTAATAATAAACCATATCCTAATGTTGTCATTTGTAGAAACATAATAGCTAAAGTATGAAACGTAAACCCTTTATGATTAAATATTTCTATACGAATTAAAGAATTTTTAATATGCAGTTTTCTTTTAGTAAAATAATATAAACTGCTTATTCCAATAATATAGCAACCCAAAACACATACTAAATCATCAACTATTTGATTTAAATTAGAAAATCCCATAATCAAAGCAACAAAAGCGAACGCTACAGCTATAAAACTTAAAAGATCAAATTTTTCATGTTTATTAATTATTTGTTCACTCATACAAAAATAACCTATAAAACTTGCTAGAACAATAACTGGTAAAACGCAAATAAAAATATAACGCCAAGTAAAATATTGTATCATTATTCCTCCAAAGGTAGGACCTATCGCTGGTGCAGCCGCTGTTACAAAAGAACCACATCCCATCATTAATCCTAGAAATCTTTGAGGTGATTCCTCTAAAATAATGTTATACATCATTGGTAAAGCAACCCCTACACCTGCTCCTTGTATAAGTCTTCCTATAAGCAATAAAGTAAACTGTTGTGCAAAGATATCAACAATCAATCCTATTGAAAATAAAAATCCCGCTACTAGAAATAATTTTTTTGTTTGAAATCTTCTTTTTAAATAAGATGAAATAGGAATTAGAATTCCCATCATTAATAAATTTCCTGTAGTCATCCATTGAACTAAAGATGTAGAAACCTGAAATTCATTCATCAATGTTGGAAATGTAATATTCGTTGCTGTTTCAATCAAAACACCACAAAAAGAAAACAAACCTGCGGCTAAAATAGCTAATAATTGTTTCATTGTTAATTTTTCTTCCATAGTCCCCTCCTATTCATTAATTTACTCATAAATAAATAAATTTCTTTTCTTTTTATATTTCATAAACTTTCTTGACAGGACAAAAAAAATGTGCCTAAGCACATTCGTGGTAACGAGACATCATCATATCTATCAAACAATGAAACATGATTCTTCTCTCTTTCATTTCTAAATGATCAATAGGTAAAAGTAATGTTTCATGAAAATAGTTTAACATCTTTTGATCAATCATCTGTGTTGAAATCAAAAGTTTACGCCCTTGACTTCTTAAAAGCTTTCTTAAATAACGTGAAGATTGTTTACTTAAAGCATCCTCTTCAATTCCTATAACAAGTAATAAGTCATCTTCTTTTAGTTCAATTGTTGATTCATTTTCATCTAAAACCAACATATCTTTTTGAAAAAGATCACCTTCATATTGAAGATACTTACAAAGCAAATGAGAATAAGCAACTCCGTAAAGATAAACATGTTTAGCTTTTTTTATTTTTCTTACAAAGTAATCGATTTGACTTTGTTCAATCTTCATTAAATTCTTTTCAATCCAAGATAATGAATCATGAAGATGCTTCTTTGTAAGAAAATAGTTGGTATTTGTTACTTGTTTTCTAATTTCTAATTCTAATAAACAATCATCTTTAAAGGCAATATAATTATCATAAGCTAATTTTTTGATAAATTTAGAGATCTTTGCTTTTGAAACATAGCTTTTTCTTGCAAGTTCTTCAATGGACATAAAAGCAACTTCTTTTAAATTCATTTTAATATAGTTACAGATCGTATAATCGATATCACCTTGTTGACTGTTATTTAAAATTGTATTGATTTTATTTGTTATCATAATATCACCAGATAAAGTATAACATAAAAACCGCCTAAGCGGTTTTTTGTATGAGTTATAGAGAGTTTTTATATTTGAAGGAAAACTGATCAACAATTTTATTTATGTTTTTCTTACCACTGTAAATAGCCTTTCCAACAAGGATAATCGCTAATATAGATATTATTATTAATATGATTGCAAAGATTTTTATAAATAGGATATTTGAAAAATAATACATCAATAAGACTCCCAGAGAGGAAAGGAAGAACAAATTGCGTAACCACTTAACGAGGTTATTAATCATTTTCTTTTGGTAGTTAATTTCATCTATATACCCTTGTTTTTCTTGACTATTCATTGTATTTCTCCTTTTAGTAAGATAATCCTGGATTAAAGAATCCAACAAATACACCAATAAAGGCAACAACAACTAATAATAACATTACTTTAATTGGTGACATTTTCTTTTTAGATAATAAATACCAACATCCAACAACAAAGACAGCTGTTAATAATCCTGGATAAACACCATCTAATGTTTTTTGTAAATCTAAGAATGGTTTTTTAGCTCCAGCTGCTGTCATCGTAAATGAAGTTGTTACTGAAATCCATGTTGCTGATACAGCACCGATAACAATACCACCTAACATTGTTACTGATTCTCTTAAAGCTTCCCCTTGAGGACCAACTAAGAAATCAACCGCTTTACCACCTAATTCATATCCTTTGAAATATAAGAATTTCATTCCAAAGTAAGCAAATAAGTTCCATACAATGATGTACATGATAGCTCCAAGAGGAGAACCTCCTGTAGACATACCTAAAGCAATACCAAGTAAAATAGGAATAACTGTTCCTACAACTAGGGAATCCCCAATACCGGCGATTGGTCCCATTAAACCAGCTCTTAAACCGTTGATTGTTTCATCATCAACATCTTCTGTTCCGTTGGCACGTGCTTCTTCTAACCCAGCTGTCATCCCAACAATAACAGTACCAAGTTGAGGTTCTGTATTAAAGAAAGCAGTGTATGTTTTCATTGATCTTGCTTGATCTTCTTTTTTATCATAAAGTTCTTCTACTACTGGTAACATAGAGCATAGATAACCAAAAGTTTGCATATGTTCTTGAGAGAAGCATGTTAAGTTTCCATAATACCAATTGTGGAAGGATTTAGTTAATGTTTTTTTAGATAGTTTCTTTTCCATCTTAAATATCCTCCTCATCTTCATCGTCAAAGTCTCCTGCAGGTGCAGCTACTCTTTGATTTTGTAACATTTTTAATTTGTAGTTAATTAAAGCAAACATACCAGCAATCACTGTTGCTGCAACTAAATTGATTCCCATTGAAGCAGCAAGAGTAAATCCAAAGAAAAATGGAATGAAATCGACTGCTTTTGTAACAATTTGTTTTAATAAGATTGCAATTCCGACACATGGTAATAATGATCCAACTGTAAATAAAGTTTTCATAGCTAAACCATCCATAGGTAATGTTGTTTTAATAAGTTCAACAACATCTGCTCCTAATTTACACATAATTAAGGCTGGAATAAATGAACATAAAATATGTGAAATCCAAGGTAATACCATATCTACAAGATATAATTTATGATAATCCCCTTTTTCAACAGCTTTCCATCCAACATGTTGCCATGCTAAGTTGATTGTTGCTGTTCCATAGAATAATACTGTACCTAAAGTACCAACCATTGTTCCAAATGAAGTTGCAAGAGCTGCTCCTTCTTTTGTGGCAGCAGATAAACCATAACTATTTAACGCTACCATAGCAAGTGGAATCCCAATGTAACTTACAGCACGAACGTCTGCTGAAACGGTTCCACCTGGAGTAACTAATGCAATGTAGACAACTTGCATTGCTGCTCCTACTAAAATACCTGTTTTGATATCTCCTAAGATAATCCCACAAACAAGTCCCCCAATTAAAGGACGACCTAATGTGTAGTTACCAAAGGAAGTACCACCTAAACCTGGCATACTTGATAAACAAGCAAATAACCCAAGTAATGCCGCTTGTAACCAACTAATTGTCATAATTTTTCTCCCCTTTATTTATATTTGTTAGAAACCAAATTTACCTTTAAAATCATCCCATGTTCCAATTGAAACATCTGGTAATAAGGCAAATTTGATTGTATAACCTGCTTTAGCTAAAGCTTCAAAAGCTTCTGCTTCTTCTTGTGTAATCGATTGATTGTTTCCTAGTTTTGTTGCCCCTTCACGATCATTACAAGGTCCAACAATAACTGTTTTAATACCACAATCAAATCCTTGATCAACAAGAATTTTTTTCATATCAATAGGATTTTTAGTAATTAAGAAATATTGATCTTGACTATCCAAAACCTTTTGACTTTTCTTTTGCCAAGCTTCCATTGTCCATACAAATGTTTTCTTTCCACTGGCTGATTTGTAAGCTGCTTTTAATACTGAATTATTTGCTGCTTTATCGTTTACAGCCACTAAACCATCGCATGGGTATTCTCTTGCCCAACGTGTACATGTTTGACCGTGAATCATACGATCATCAATTCTAATAAATGAAACTGACATTTTTCTTCCTCCTTAAATATCATCTTCGTCGTCTTCTACGACTTTAAATTCTTGTAAAGCAGTTGTTGCTTCACTTAAGACAGCTTGTACAAAGGAATCTCCTTGTAAAGTATCTTTCATTAATACTGAAGTAAGGGCTAATGGTAAATTCATCCCACCAATTGTTGTTGTCTTTTCCATTAAACCTTTTTCAGCTAAAACATTTAAAGCAGTTGTAAGTGGTGATCCTCCTACAATATCCGCTAATAAAACAATTTCATCATCTTCATGAATGTCCTTAACACTTTCTTTAAAGATTTCCGCAAATTCATCTGCTGTCTTTCCATCAGGTAAACCTGAAGCAATCACATCATCCCTTTGTCCTGCCAACATCATTAATGATGTTTTTAAACCAGCTGCAAATTCACCATGACTTACTAATACTAAATATTTCATGTCCTTCCCTCCTTGCACCTATAGAATACCAAATATGAAAGCACTTGCAATGTGTCTTCAATCACGACTTTTAAGTGACAAAAATCATAAAAAAATTGACAAATATCATTCCAACTATGACATTTGTCATAAATAAAATAGATAGCCACAAGCTATCTATTTCAATTCATTTTCTAATTTCTTTTGTATCTTATTAAGATCATTATCAATTGTTCCTTGATCAATACTTTGATTAATCAAATAATCTGCTTTTTCTAGAATATTTTCATATTCTTTAAACTTTGGTTCTACTAACGTGTTTTCTAAAATCTTATTTAAAACATCTGAATCTAAAGAAGCATAAGAAACTGCATCTTGTGCTAAGATTTCCTTTGTTTTCTTTGATAACATGACCTTCTTTAAAGGAGAGGCTCCCTTCGAATTATCAAGTAGAGATTGTTGAATATCTTCGTCCATCGTCAACATTTTTAAAAATTCCCACGCTATTTCTTGATGCTTTGTTTGTGAAGACATTCCTATTAATGAAGTGTCTAAATGTGTTGTAATCGTATTTGATTTTGTTCCCGGCATTGAAATACAACTCCATTTAAAAGATGTATATTTACTAATACGATAAGGATAAGGTTGGTAGGTACGGTATTGAGCAAAGGTCAAAGGACAAAAAGCGACTTTCCCTTGATCAAAATCTTCTGATGAAACTTGATAGCCATTTGATAAAGCTTTAAGCTTTGTCAAATATAAAAACGCTTCTTTGACTTCTTTTTTATCAAGATGACAATTATCTTCTTTAAAAACTTGTAACCCATAACAATCAAGAACATCTTGCCAATCAAAGCCATAATAGCCATATTGATCGATGACACCATCATTATTTGTATCCTTTGTAACTTGATTACTAATATTATAAAAATCATCAATAGTCCAATTACTTGAAGGAATAGCAATACCTTCTTTGGTAAGTAAATCATGATTGATACACATAATTGTTGGATTGATTTCATAAGGAAGTGCATATTGACTTCCATTATTTCCAGCAAATAAAGCACTTTGATAAAAAAGAGAAGTATCTATTCGTTCTTCTTTAATAAGTCGATCTAAATTCTTTAAAATACCAATAGAAGATAACGTATTAAAATCATCAGGAAGTACCATAAACACATCAGGTATTGTTCCTTTGGTAATTTCATTAGCAAGCCATGAAGAATAATCATCTTTTATAATTCCACTTTTATACTCAACATGAACATTGGGGTATTTCTTTTCAAATTTCTTGATTGCTTGATCAATAACTTGATAACTTTCCCCATTAGGCACATCCCAACTACTTCCAGCATAAAGTCCTAAAGTAAGAGTAATATCACGACTTGGATCATTGATCAAACAATAAATAAGAACTAAAGAAAGACTTACTAACGTAAGAATACCCTTTTTTATTCTAGTCATTATCGTCACCAAATTCTTGCATTGTGACCCCTGTTTGAACAGCCCAGATGGCAAGTTGCGTACGATCACGTAATTCTAATTTTGACAAAACAATGCTAACATAATTACGCACAGTTCCTTCTGATAAATAAAGTTTTTGAGCAATTTCTTTATTAGATAAACCAAAACCAACTTGTTGAATGACTTTCAATTCAGCCTGTGTTAAATCTTTTGATAAAGAATCATCGACTTGGATAGCATAATTACTCATAGACATCTTGGAAAAAAGTTTAAATACTTTTGTCGCAATATCAGGATTAATCATCGCTCCACCATTATAAACTGTACAAATGGCATGATAAAGTTCATCCATGCTGACGCCTTTTAATAAATAACCGCTTGCTCCATATTTTAAAGCACTAAAGACAAATTCATCATCATCAAAAGTGGTAAGGATAATGATTTTAATATCTGGATATTTTTCTTTGACCGCCTTTGTACAATAAACACCGTCCATTTCTGGCATACGAATATCCATTAAAATAACATCCGGCCTTTCTTTTTTTATACTCTCAAGAACTGCAAAACCATTTTCAACAGCATCTACGACTTTCAAATCTTCATGTGTTGATAATACGATTTGTAAGGATTGTCTAATAAGTTCTTGATCATCCGCTATCATGACTTTAATCATCTTTTTTTCCTCCTATTTTTGGTATTTCTACAACTGTTCTAAATCCTTCTTCACTATAAAAATGTATCGTTCCATTTAATATGGCAACACGTTCATGCATTTGTTTCAAGCCATATCCATAATGAATTTCCTTACAGCCACTTCCATTATCTTGCATAATAATCATATATTTTTCCTCTTCGTCAAAAAGATGAATTTCAATATGAGAAGCATGTCCATGTCTTAATGCGTTTGTCATCGTTTCTTGAATAATTCTAAAAATAATATCTTCTTTCGTATTTTCAAAATCAACATTTTCCCATTCATAATACAAATCAACATTTAAATGAGAAACACTTTGAAATTCTTCAATCATTTTAATCAAACCATCTTTTAAAGTTCTTTGATCAAGTGCTCCCGGTCTTAACTTATATAAAGAACGTCGAACATCTTTAATACTTTCACGAACAACATTACTAATTACCAAAAGTTGTTCTTTTGACTTTTGTGGATCAATATCAATCAAAGCAATACAAGCATCAATTCCCGCCGAAATACCTGTTAAGGCATGTCCTAAAGTATCATGTATCTCTCTTGAAATTCTTTTTCTTTCTTTATCTTCTGCCATTTTTTCAGATAAAGCAGAATACGTTTTTAATTCATCATTGACTTTTGAAGCAAGTTGAAGTTCTTTACTGATTTTCTTTGTTTCTTCTTGTTGAACTAAAACTTGGCAAATAAGATAAAGAATAAAAACAACAACATTTAATGAAGCTAAAATATTTTTAGCAAATAACATAAATGTACGACTCGAATTTGGATAAAATGATAAATAAGATTCAATACTTGGCATATGTATAATATTTGATAAAATATTATAATCTGAAATCAATAATAAACCAAAGGCCATTAATAAAAGTAAGGCCATATGTTTAATATTTCTCATATTATAAAGTAAATCAGCAAAAACAAAGAGTAAAATTCCATTATAGGAACCATTTAAACGAATAATTAATAAAAATGAAAGAATAATTTCAATATAAACAAGACCATTCGCCATTTTTAAATTATCTTTTTCTCTTAATTTCATTAATAAAACAAGAATGATAAAAAGAAAAATTGATTCAAAAAAGATATTTTGTGGTGTTCTAGTAATATAAGATACTTTATTTAAGAAATCTCGTGCATAATAATGCACTGAAATATATTTGGTAGAAAGTAAAAATAAAGAAGCATTATAGATAATAACAACCGCATTAATAAACAATAATGAATCTTTTAACTTTGTAACATATTCTTTTGTAAGATGATTCATTATTGCCACCCCGTTATATCATATTCTTCTATATTTTCTTTGGTAATCAATTTTGTTGGAACAATAATTGAGCGTTTATACTTTTTATGATGTAACATCTTATAAGCCACCTTGATTGTTTCTTTTCCTAAAGAAGTGGGGGATTGTGAAGATGTTCCCACAATTGCTTTCGTTTCTGCCAACAATTTCTTAATATTTGGTGAACCATCAACTCCGTAAATAAAAACATCATGCCCTAAATCATTTTCTTTTATAGAAGCCAGTGCTCCTAAAGCCGTTGGATCATTCAAACAAAAGACAACATCAAAATCAATTCCTTGTTGAATAATTTTATTTAAAGCAGGTAAAGCAAGTTCCGTTTGTCCTAAACAATCTTCACTTCCTACAATTTGATAATTCTCATTTAAAGCAACTGTATCTTTAAAGCCGTTGATACGATCAACCGCTGACAAGGCTTTAGAATGTTCAAGTAAAGCAATACGTGCATGATCAAAGCGTTGCATCATATCTTTAGCACACTGTACTCCTGCATCATAATTATCTGAAACAACTGTACAATCTGCAATTTGATCATCACTAATAGGAGCATCGATTACAATAATTTTAATTCCTGCTTTTTTGACTTCTTTTAATGTTTTATTAATACTCGAAGATTCAACAGGATTAATAATTAAAACATCTATTCCTAAAGAAACAAGGTCTTTGATTTGTTCATTTTGTTTTTTAGGATCCAAAGCTGGATCTCTAGTATATAAAACATCCCCATGATTATTAACAACATTTTCTATTTCATTATTTACAGCTTTATAGAAGGTATTATTCATTGTCATATAAGTTGCTCCAAATTTAATTTGTTTAGTATCAGTGTTTAAATAATGGTGATAAACAAAACAAATCATAATAAGGCTTACAATACATGTTATTTTTAAAGCTTTATTTTTATAAAAAGACATGTGTTTCCCTCCTGTTCTCCCTTTATTTAATTTTAATGATTTTTGTCATCTATGTAAATATGACAAATGTCATAAAAAACAGTTGACTCTATTTTTGAATCAACTGTTTTGCATATTTTATAATACTACTTCCATCTAATAAGCCATAATCTTTTAAAGAAATTACGCCTACCGGCACTTTAACTACCTTTTTAATTTCCTTTAAATCTTCACTTCTTTGTGGCGTAAGTAAAACCACATCGGCCTCTTGTAAATGCTCATTTAAAAACACTTCAATATCCATTAATTGACTTTTAGCTACTTCTTCTATTTTACGAACCAACATATTTCCTGAAAAACCTGGTTTTGACAATAATGTTATCTTCATATAAGACCTCCAAACACATAGCACTAATATAATAAATGAAATAACTAAAATGTACAATATCTATTTTAGTTGTTTATTTATATTTCCATTGATCACACAATGCTTGTAATTTTAAATACACCTTGAGGAACAGGTATCATGTTATTAATAAGCAATGCAGCAATGATTTCGTGACTTTCGTTGTAAATTTCTACTGTTGTTCTTGGATTTCTTCTTTTTCCATTTTTTCTTAAAGGCTTTGAAGTTAATGGTATGAAATATGTATAATCTTCTATTCCAACAATAATTCCTACAAATCTTCTACCCAATTTTAAATTCACTCTAAAATCATACTGAAATAAATACTGCCTATAATCGCTTTCTATATCATATAAAGCAATTTTATTATCTTTTAAATGTATTTTCATATTTTCTCTCTATGAAGAAAAACGAAGAACTCATAAACTAGAATTCTTCGTTTTAAATCGTCCACTATAGCAGGACCTCTCTCGTTATCGATATTTCTATCTACAAATGAATTATACATTTTTTAATGTATAAGTCAATTACTATTAAATATAGAAATCAACCATTATTAGTATATGAAGTATACTTTTATTTATACTCTTTTTGTCTCTATTTATTAAAACATTCTATGAATTCTTTAAGCAGTTTATTTCTATCTTTTTTAAGATAAATAATTCCATAATCTATTTCTAAGCTTTCTTGAAGAGAAACAACCTTCACACTCTCATCTAAATCTTGAATTGAAAAAGCATAATCCGGTAAAATACCAATTCCATAACCACTTAATGTTAAGGCAAGTACAGCTTCGATGTCATCTTGTCTAATCACATTTTTTTCTCTTACTTTTGTTGAAAGAAAATGTTCAAGATCATCTTCCTTTAATTTAGGAATACTTTTTTGTCTTAATGTAATAAAAGGACAATCTTGGATTTCATTAAATGAAATCATTTCTTTAGACGTTTGAAAGATACTCTTAGGAATAATGGCTTTTGTTGTACTTGTTGAAAGCTTTCTAAAAGTACACTCTGGTCGATCTTGCATCATTATTTTAGTTCCTAAAATAAAATCAAGTTGATTTTCAACAAGTCGATTCACTAATTGAAAATAGTCATCTAAATAAATACGTGGACTAACCCTTGAATTTTCTCTATGAAATAAACGTAATGCTTGGGTAAGACATTTTGCTTCTTGTGACATGGTACAACCTATTTTTAAAATAGTTTGTTCATTGCTTTTTACGGCTCTTAAACGATTAGGAATAGCTTCCATACGTAATAAGATATCATGAGCATCATGATAAAAGATTTCACCCGCTGTTGTTAGCTGTACTGATTTACTATTTCTAATAAAGAGTTTAACACCAAGTTCCTCTTCTAAATGTTGAATATGATGTGTTACTGTTGGTGGTGTGACATAAAGTTCTTTGGCAGCTCTTGTAAAGTTTAAACGATCAGCCGCCACAACAAAACATTTAAGTTCTTGACTATTCATTTTTTCGCCTCTTTTTTATTCTAGCATTAGAATTTCTTTAATGCCATTAATTTAATGTTAATTTACTTTTTTAAATCTTGTTTTAAAATAAAAGTAGATAAATAAGGAGGACAAACAATGTCACAAAGAAAAGAAATGTTGATGAAAAATATGGAATTTGTAGCTTATGAAGGATTAAATGGAAAACCTGGTTTTCAAATGACTCTTCATAAAAGCAAAGAAGATCGTTATTATCTTTATGTTGCTTGTTTTAGACATAATGGTTTTAATATTATTGATGTAACCGATCCTTATCATCCTACTCCTTCTAAATGGGTAGAAGGCCCTTGGGTCAAAGAAGGCATCAAAGATGGTCAAAGTCTACCAAAGATACAATCAGGGGATGGTTATTTAATTACAGCTCATGGTGGAACGATGGATGTTTTACATGGAACTCCTAAAGGAAATACCCTTCCTTTTTGGGGTGGTATGATGATTTGGGATATTGAAACAGATCCTATGAATCCAAAACTTTTAGGTAAGTTTGAATGTAAAGGAATGGCAGGCGTTCATCGTTTCTTCTATAATGGTGGCCGTTATGTTTATTGTGTAGGAAATAAGCCAGGTTTTTTAACTTTTATTTTAAGAATCATAGATATTCAAGATCCAACCCATCCAGTAGAAGTAGGTTCATGGTGGGCAGATAATCAATACCGTGCTAATAAACCTGGTGGTGGTCATGTTGCCTTTGGTTCAAAAGAGTTCTTAGAAATGGCAACAGTTCATGCTGTTACTGTTAAAGATCATATTTGTTATGCTGCGGTTGCAAACTTTGGCGCTTGTCAAATCGATGTCAGCGATCCCACAAATCCACAATTAATCGGTTATTTACCAATGAATCCACCTTTTGGAGGAGCCGCTGCTGGGATGTCTATTCATACTTACATGCCTTTAGGTGATTTACCTTATGCGGTTGTTTCTACTGAAGGAGAAAGACCCCGTTATTTTTCTAACGAAAATAAAGACGGTCTCTTTAAAAAGCTTGTAACACAGCCAATGAATACGATTGGAATTGTCGAAACTACAGATCCGACAAATCCATCACTTATTTCTATTTTCCCATATCCAGAAGTACCTGTTGGATATACTCATGGAAAGAACTTTAATATTGTTGATGGTGTTCGTGTTCCTTTTGGACCTCATAATTTATTTGATGCTTTTGGAAAAGATTGTTATGAACCTTATAAAGGTTTAATTTATAATTGTTATTTTGGAGCTGGACTTAGAGTCTTTGATACGACGGATCCTTTTATTCCAAAAGAAATTGCCTACTTTATGCCTCCTGATCCAGAAGTTGATCTTTTTAATAATGAAGATGGCACTTTATTACCAGGTTCTAAAGTCGCAATTACCGAAGATTGTTTAGTTGATGATCGTGGTTTTATTTATGTTGATACATTCCAAGACGGTCTTTATATTGTAAAATTGAAAATGGAGGATTCATATGAAAATTTATGCTTATGAAGTAAGACAAGATGAAATGGGTTATTTTAAAGAATATGAAAAGAAATATGGTGTTTCTGTTGTTTTAAATCACCAAGTACCCACTTTAGAAAATGCAGATAATGTAGATGGATGTATTGGTGTAACTATTTTAGGTCAAGGAGACATTAATGCAAAACTATTAGATAAATGGTATGATCTTGGTATTCGCTATGTTTCTTCTCGTACAATTGGTTTGAATCATATTGATTTAGAACACGCTAGAGAAATTGGAATTCAAGTATGTAATGCGAAATATCCACCTAATGGAGTTGCCGGAAAACTATCATTAAAAACTTCATATGTGTAAATACTCCAAAAGACTCGGAAATCATTAACTTCAGAGTCTTTTTTATGTTTTTTTATCCTTAAAAAAATTACACACCTTTTTTTCAATTTTTATTATTTAAGACATCATAAAATCAATCATTGTTCATAATTTTTTTCTTGCTATTTAATTTTTTTCTTTTTAAAAGATGTATAATATTATTAGAAATACTTATTAAAACATTTATCTTTTAAAAATAGAGGTATTATTATGGCACGTCCAAAGAGAATACTTATAAACTATTACATTAAAAAAAAAGGTCCTTGGATAGTTTCATATTTATCAGAAGAACAAGTGAAAAGTATTATCAGAAGTTGTGATTCTATAAATAAAGAAGCAAAGCACCAGTTTTTATGGCGTATTAATAGACACGATTCATTTAAATTTATTAATGATTCATATATATGATAAAGACTATAATTCACTTAAAACATTCAAAGAAAGAGAAAAATACGATAAAGAGATATTTTATAAAAACAGTTCATACGAGTACAGAATAACTCGCACAGGTCATATATATAGATTAGATAAAATAACAAGAGAAGAAATTCAAATAAAAGGTACGTATAACGATAAAGGACTACACTATGCTGTTATTGACAAGAAAAAATATTTGATTGCTAGACTTGTTTATGATACATATGGTGAAAGTCTCTCACATATAAAAAATGGTGTCATAATGTATCATGATAGGAATAAACGGCATTGTTCTATAGAAAATCTTTCCTATGTTGATCGTTCTAAATTCAATAAATATAGGACATGTAAACGTAAAAGAAAAAATCCTTATAAGAAAAATGTTCCATCACTAAACACCAATCCAGAAAGATATAAATATATCGAGGAACATATTGAAATTGAAGATGACGGTCAATCATCATTTGACTTTTATGATTTATAACTTTTATATAGTTATTTGAATAATATCTAAATAATTAAAAAGAAGACAGTTAATATCTTCTTTTTAATTATACATTGCTTTGCTCTTACTTAATTGATCTTGCAATTTTTGATTTTCAATTACCAAAAAATCAAGTGCGTTTTTCATTTTCATATATTCAACATCTCTTTTATGAAATTCTTCAATTTCCTTATTAAGCCTTCTAATTTCTTCATCTTTTTGAACATCAATCAAAGAAGCATCTATTTTTTTAAATTCCTTATCTCTTTCATTGATATAAGCAATAAGTATATCATTATTATAGAATGTTTTTCTTGTAATTCCTGTACGTTTTGAAAGACCTTGTATAGAAAGATTATTGTTTTTCAATAACTTTCTTGCCTTAATTTCATTGTTAATTACAGTAATAATATTATCTTCCGTTTTAATAAAGTATTTCTTTAATCGAGTTGGCAAACTATCGTAATTTATTCCAATATCATAACATGTACTTCTTAAATTATTTAAAATATCTGTCATTTGATTTTTAGTTTCAACTTCCATTCTTTAATCTCCCCTTTGATTTTTTCTAGTCCATTATTTTTTTCTTCATCTTTTTCACTACTGTATAAAATATCTTTCATGCAAGGATGGGATTTTAATATTTGATCAATACCATCTTTCTCAATCATTCTTTCAGCTTCTTTAATTTGAGGTTCAAGTATTTGAATAATTAGATTTTTAATTCTGTATCCTTCTTTTTGAGCTGCATTTTTGTACTCGGCATCTAAATTATGTTGATAGATTTTTTGTAAATCTCTGAAAGTATCTAACGTTTTTGGTAAATCATAGTACATGAAACAGTGATAAGGGCAAATATCAGATGCACATAAATATTTATCAGCATCGTCATATCCATAATGACATTTACGATTTGGGTTAGCTTTCATACAAAATCCACCTTTTTTCTTGGTAATTGCCATTTCATCATCAATATATTCAATAAGTTCTTCAATATCATCTTCAATATTAAATGTATTATTTTTTAGAATAGTTTTTAATTTCTTCTGTAATTCTTCACTTTTATTGCTTCCTAAAATTTTACCATTATTAATTGAAATTTCTTCAATCATTTCTCTCTTGAAATCAATATCATTTTTAAGTTCATCTTTAGGTCGGCTATAATATGCATCCATATCAGCGCTAATATGCCCTTTTATGTACGCTCTCGTTTTTGAATCAACTCCAGAATAGTACAATGCAGTATCAACATACACTCTAAATTGAGTAAAAGTTGGAAGTGCTATTATATCTTCATCATTCAAATTTTCATCCCAAATGCTCTTTGGAAGTCTTTTTTTAGTTTTAATGTTATAAACATTATTTGTTGCTTCAAATTTATCGCTTTCAGATGAGTTGATAATATTCAATTCTTTAGCATGTTCTATACAATATTTGTTCATCGTGTTTGTTATTGTACAGTCTGCTATTGCTTTTAAACTATCATCTTTTTTTGCTTGACTACTAGGTACTAATAAATTTGTTTCTAATTCACTTCGTCTTTCAGAACCTAATTTCACTAACTCTTTGAATATAGCACAGACTTTTTTATTTGCTATGGTTTCAGCAGGAATATAATTTTTCTTTTTTCCCTTAGCTGTTTTTGTAATTCTATATCTTAATTTTGCTGCCTTTTTATTTCCGTAATTTTTTTCTTTTAAATCAGATACTCTTAAGATTAATATTTCAGATATACGCAACCCCACTTGTGATTGGATAAAAATTAATCCATATTTCATTCGTGTATACGCATCTATCTGATTATTAAAACAATCTTTATATATTAATTCTGTAAATTTTTTATAGAATTCTTCTGGTAACAATTTTGTCTTATTGTTTTCTTGTTGTTGTTTAACAGCTATTCGATTAGTTGTTTCAAACCATTCAACAATATCTCTAACATAGATATTTTCTACAACTAAAGAATAGAACTCCAAAAACTGCTTAAGATTTATTTTATTTTTTTCTAAAGTGTTAGGAGAAGGTGCTTTTGTACACTCTGCATAATCAGATATCGTCATTTTTGATAAATCATCAATACCTTTAATATACATATAATTAAGTAATTTATTAACTGCACTTATTTTATAGCCAGGAACTTTATTGACTCCTTTAATAAATATCAAATTTAATACGTATAGTTTTAATACATCTTTTTGAAAATCATTATGAATATTTTTATTTTTTGAGCTGAAATCAAATTTATACTTATTATGTCTTTTACCTTCGAGTCTTTTCTCTGAAAAATCCCAAACATCATCATCAAAACTAATATATTTTCCTCCAACTTTTAATTTTTCATTTTTGCAAATTTTATCTCTAAATACTTTTCTAATCTGTAATGCACTTACTTCAGAATCCCAATTAATAATTTGTTCTTCTGTATTATCCATTATTTCTCTATTTTCAATAATTTTATCAATATTGATACTTGCTTCTAAATTAATTAACGAATTATTTTTTCCCATTAAACTTCTTAATTTACTATCCATTTGCTAATTCTTCCTTTCTTTCATATAGTCTTTCAAGATATTTTACATATACTTGTTTTATAGTGAATAAGAATTCTCTTTCATGTTGTATTTTTTCTTTTTTCATCTTTTCATCAATATCTTGAATTATATTTTCTACTTCTGAAATGCAGCTTACAGTTGTCACAAAATTGGAACAAAGAATGCACTTTAAATTGCTTGAAACATTACATTCACTTTCACTACAGTATCCTGCTCCTTGATCAACTTTTCTTTCTTGTATTTCGTTTGTTTTATCACCAATTTTTCCTTTTAAAGTTATATCTCCAATCTCAACTTCATAGAAATCTTGACAGAATTCTCTAATATTAACTGTCGCATAATTTTTATTATGTACACTCAATGTATGACCAGATATTTTCTCAATATATTTATCATCATTTCCTTTGGCATATTCAACTTCACTAATAGCATTCATACGTGTATTTCTAATTGCTCCAAATGGTTTATATTCAATATTATATTTTTCACATATTCCTTTATGATATCTTTCAAATCCTCTTTTTGTTAAGCTTTTTATGATGTTATGCATTCTTGATTCATATATGAATAAATAATTTTGATCTGTACTATTCAATTTTTTTCTATATTCCTTGGTTGCTTCTAAAGCAAGGTCAAATATTTTCTTAGTATTTTCTGTTATATTAATATCTTCCTTTCCTTCTTTGCTCGTTTTAGAAGATACTTGTAACACATATTCAATTTTATTTTTATCTCTACTGTTAAGAGTCTTTTTTAATGAGTCAACTTTTATATTCAATACTGTTGAAATTCTCATTGTTTCATTTGCAAACATTCTAATTGCTAAATAATACATATAGCTTTGATGTCTTTTTCTATCATCACTTTCATTAAGATAGTTTTCTTTATAGCAATGTATCAATTTTTTCAATTCTTCTTTGTTGTAGTAATCTTTATAAGAATTTTGCTCATATGTTCTCATAGAAATCATTTGATATATACTTGGAGCAATTGTTGAATAATTATTATTATCTAAATATTTAAAGAAATATTTAATTAATGATGTTTTTCTAGTGATTTGTGATGCTGAATAGTCTTGCATTTCAAGAATTATATCTAGCACCATATCATGTGTTATTTCTATATGATTGTTTGATATTTCACCATATTCACCTGTCATAAATTGGTTTGCCATTCTAAAGATATTAAGATATATTTTGTATCTAGTCTTAATTTCATGGTCTGTATCATACCAGAACATTTCTTTTATAATTTTTCTTACATGAGGATTAATTACTTGTGAGAAATCTAATGCTAAAACGTTCGTATCTTGAGCATTTTCATGTAAAGCCATATTTTGAGGTTTTAGCATAAATTTATCAACAATTGGTGGTTCTTCATAAACCGAATAATTATAAACATCATATCCTTCTTCCAATCTGCTAACAAAATGTAAATATCTAAATGCAACCAAATCATATTTTTTGAAATTATTATCATAATCTTGCTTATTTAATTGTTTTTCAATAAATGTATATAAATTAATAAATAATTCTTTCGTTCTATAATTAAGATGCTTATTATAGTTATTTTCTTCAATATGTTTAATCACAGAATCGAAATGAATTTTAAATGTATTATCATCAAAATCACTGTAGCTATTGAAATGAGTTTTAGCACTGTTATTAAAAATAATATCCATAATTTTTATAAAAGGTGCTACGTGTTTTTCATTAATCTTATTAATAGAACTTTTTGCACAATCAACTATGAGATTATTAACAAACTTATTACAATTCTTTATATATACTGTCAACAATTTTTTAGTTCCATTAATATTTGTTTTTATTGTATTTTGTTCATTAGGTAATATTACAAATGAATAAGGTGTTGATAACTTATCAAGATACTTGTCCATTTTGTGATTTATTCTTCCATTAGTATATAGCCTCAAAGCTTCTTCACATTCTAGAATAGAGTTCTTATCTTCATTACAATAATAAGGTGTTTTAGCAGCAGCGATTAATATATTTGTGTATAACCTTATTGGAACATATTCTCTTACTGAAATACTTACTGGAAGATTACTAGCTTCTGCAATTATTTCTTTTAATTTGTCAAAACTTAAATCACTTATCCATATTGAATACAAAATACTTTTAAGTTTATTATAGTTTTTACTTGAAGGCATGAATCTTTTTATATCCTTTGAAGTTGCTGATTGTTGTAGTTTCTTATATTCTTCATCAAATATATTCATGAGTATTTCATCATACTCGACTTTAGCATTATAATTAGTATCTTCTATAATATTTTCTTTTTGTTGAAATTTAAAATTATTTACTTCATTTAAATTAATTTCTGTATTATTTGAATTTTTAACTTTGGAAGACAAATTGCATTCTTCATATACTTCCTCATCCAAACTAGTAAAATTTTCCCAAAATGTTAATTGTCCCATATTTTTTCCTTCTTTCTAACTATTTAACTTTCTAATCTTCATCTAGATTCATGTATTTTTCTATATCAAGCTTTTCAGCGATAATCTTTTGAGCTGTTGGATTGAAATAAGCCATTAAAGATAAAGGATTTCTATGTCTTGTTCTTTTAGCCAACAATAAAATATCTGTTGGAACTCCTTTTTTTTCATCGAGTTCAATAAGTCTCATAACGAATCCATGTCTAAATCGATGCGACAAATTATTTTTTCTAACATGTCGATCAACTTCTATATTTGCTTCTTTGAAAATCTTTCTTAATCTTTGATTCCAGCTATCATCTGAATAAACTCCACCATCAGCATTTAGAAATATATAATGATTATCTTCTAATGAGGATTTACTACGTCCAACTTTATCTGCAACAGCTTTTTTATAGTTATCCTTTTGTCTTTTAGAAGCATTTTTGTGTGCTAAATTAATATAATCTTGAATCAATTCATATAATTCATATGAAAAATATGCTTCTTGATATCCATAGGGTGCTTGTTTATAGGTACTTATTTCATAGTCTTTTTGATCTAATATTTTCATACAAGTTTTTGCTGATTGAAATTCTTTATCTGTAAATCTATTTCTAATCAATACCTTTCCAACAACCTCGCCATACTTATTCTTATTGGTGAGTACATCTTCAACAGTAAGTCCTAAAACTTCGCCCAACCTTAATCCGCCTTCGTACATCAATCTAACAATTATTTCATCTCTTTTAATTTGTCTTTTAATATTCTTTATTCTGTTTTTATTTGTTTTATTTCGTGGCGGTAGGGGAGTGTTTCTTATTATTTTCACAATTCTAATAAATTCTTCTTCAGATATATATTTAGGAACTTCTTTAATACCTTCACTAAAATAAGCATCATTTATAGATTTCTTACGTATATTTGATGAATATCCTAGCTTATTTTTCTTTTCTACAGCATCAAATGGTGTTGCTCCTTCAACATAAATTTCTTTAACTTTTTTATATAATTTTTTACTATGAGCAAAAATTGTACTTGCACTTGCTCTTTTTCTTGAAGTTATCAAATTTAAAGTAAGCTCATTGCCAGTTCCAGATTTTCCATAAAGGAAATAAACAAATGCTTGAAGATCATTAACAGTAAATTCTGTAAATCTTTTATTTATAATTTCTTCCCACACGCTTAAGACTCTTAACGAATATGCATATTGTTTTCTTGTGTTTTTACTATCAAACTTGTTTGTTTCATTTAGAAAATTGTAGACATCTGGATCAAATGTTTTATCGGTATGATAGATGATATATTTTACATCATCGTCTATATTTACTTGTGCCACTTGAACATCAATGACTTTGTTCACAATATCTACATCATTAATAGTTTCAATATAACGATAATAAGACTTATTCTTTTTCTTATACTCATTCAAAACTTTCACATACATCATTCCTTTCTTTTAAAATTTTCTACTAATCTTTTGAAAAGAGAATTGAATTTATTTCTCCTTTCATCTTCATTTAAACAAAACTACTTAAAATCACGAAAAGTTGGACTTTTAGAAACGCACTTTTCCCCCTAGATAATTTTATTTAATTCTTTGAAAAGTATTGAAAACAGTAGGTTTTGTGGTTTTTTTTACTCGTATAACCGAACTAATTAAACATCAAAAAAAGAAACCTAGTTTTAAAAATATCTTAAGTATTCCTTAAATATTTTTTACTAGGTTTCTTCTTTTCCTAATTGAATTATAGCCCTTTTTTTGAAATGTTGTAAAGCAAATTTCATGTTTCAAGTTTCCTAAATTTTTAAAATTTACAAATCATCATAACATATTTGACTTGTGTTAGGAAGTATTGGACTTTTTAATTAAAATTAATTATAAAATTATTTATGTTAAAGGAGTTTTTATCAATTTATTACATATGAAGAACATTGATTTTCTTTATACATGTTGGCTTGAAGTAGTATTAAAATATACTACTTCTTACCTAACATGCTTTTGATTTTTTAGTCTTTTAAATATAATTCATTAATATTGGTGTTTTTATCTAAATATATATTTTATTTTTATATCAGCATTACAATTTTAATTTTTCAGTTTCACTTTTTTCAACATTTATCTGTGAAATATAATAATCCAATTCCATTTTAATTTCAGATAAACGACTGCTAAATAATTCATCTTCAAATTTATTTTTCTTTTCAATAACAAATGCATTAGCTAAATCATTCCAACTACTGATTAATTCATTAGCAAATAGATAATCTTCAATAGAATCAATATCATTTTTATTTAATAAATCAATCAATAAATTAATATCAACTAATTCAATAAAATGAATGTAATCATTTACAGCGTCATAAATAGCAAGAAAATATTCTAATAAGCTTAATGTTTTAGGGTCTATGTAGATTAATTTTGCTTGACTTTGATCTAATAAATTATCAATGAAATTTTCAATTCCAATAAGACCTTGACTTTTAAAATACTCGATTTGAGATTGCTCATTTCTTATTTTTTTCATAGAAATTTGATATTCTTTTTTCATTTGATTGTAGTCAACTGTAAATAATACAAAATCTGCAATGGTATTTTCTAAATTATTGACACAAAAGAAATCTTCAAATTCTCTTTCCATTTTATTTTTCTCAGATATTAGTGCATCCCTGCTATTCTTTGCTACAGCAAGTAAGTGATTTATTAAATTATCAGTAAAAATGAATTTATTATTGTAAATAGCATTGTCTAACATGAATTCAGATAATCTTACAAACACATATTTTTCTTCTTTTGTATATAACCATTTCTTATTTGAAATAGTTTCTATTCGTTCTGAATATTTTTTTAAAAGACTAAAATTTTTCATGTCAATACCCGTTATGAATTGACTTTTTCTCGTTTCATAATTCATAAAATTACTCCTATTACTTTCATTTCCTATATTTTGCTTCCTCGTATATTTCCATTTATCACATCCTTCATAATTATTATTATATAAAAAACATGTAATGTAAATACAAAATAATATCGATAAAATCAATATTTTTTGTTATTTTTACAAAACTTTGGACAAATAAAAAAGTAGAATTTAATTTTTAAAATTCTACTTTAATTTCATTGCATAAACATTGAACATCAATTATTAAATCATTTCGATAATAGTACATTCCGGTTCCATTTTTTATTTTCAAATTAGAAACATCTATTTCGTCTTTCTGAATGATTTTAAACTCAATTAGGATATCATATACCTCTTTTCTTATTTGCTCATAAGAATACAATTCTGTTATTTCTGGTGGATATGATCTTTCTCCTTCAAAATATTCATGAGCATGGTATATATTATCAACAATATATTTATCTATGTAATCTTGAAAACTCAATTCTTTGTTGTTTTCTTCTTTCACTACATTCTCGTAACATTCTTTAACAGATCTATCCATGTTGATTTGATATGTCTCATTTTCAAAGTAGTAGCTGTTTGCAATCATTGATGACTCTGTTTGTGTTCCCGTTAGGATTAATTTAAAATCATATCTATTTAAGAAACACCCAAATAAAGATGAAAAATCCTTAAACTTTGTAATTTCATTTATAAAAACAAAATCATATTTTTCTTCATCTGTATTTTTATTGATTTCATCTAGATATTTTAAAATATCATCTATATTTTTGAATTTTTTAAGACAATCGGTTTCATTACAATTTAAATACAAAGTTTTCTTTTTATATGTATTTTCTAAAGTATTGATCAACTGCATCATTAATTGATATTTACCAGAACCCTTTAATCCATTAATTATTGTAACATCGTGAGTTTTGATGCTCTTTATGTATTCATTTAATTTAATTTGTTCTATATTATTCATACTCATATAAAAATATCTATCCTGGATATCTACTCATGATGTGATCCCATTGAGCTTCAGATATTTTTCCTTTTGCCATCCAATTTTTCAAGTCAACCCATAAGGCATCTATTAAAGTAAAATACATATAATCTTCTCGCAAATCACAATCTTCTATTTCTTTCATTGCATCCTCGATCCATTTTGCAACAGGAAAATCAATTACAACACTATCATCAACCCAATGAAATTTCTTTTGTTCATTTGTTTTACTTTCATTTGCTATATCATTTTCAGCCATTTTTACCATATCCCTTCATTTCAAAATATTTTATACAGATTATATTCACAATATTATACTAATATAATATCATACAAATATAACTATTGTTCAATTTTCTTTTAACCATTTCATTAAGAAATTTAACGGTTGAAATTATTTTAATTAATGTTATACTTTGCTCGAGGATTGTCAAAAGGGTTAAATAATGAAAAAAGTTGGGATTGCAGTTCCAGCTTTTTTCATTTTTTATTTTGCATATCTATTTAAATTTGATTTAAATAACTTATCTCATGAAAATTCAATACACTCAATTGAAAGAATATTTTTAATTTTTATTTTTTTATCTAAATCAATATCTGCAACCACCTTTTTTTAAACATAAAGCGCTATTGTTCCTAGTTAAATCAGCTTTTAAAAGGATCAAGATTTCTTTCAGAACACTCATCTGAAGCAAAAAAAGTCTTTAAATCAATACAGATATTGCATTTCTTTTTATTTTGAACCATGAACATCTTTCTTCAACTTTTTATTCTGTAAATAAAGTATAGTTTATATAAAAAACAAAGCTTTAAGTAATAACAATGGACACCATGTTTGAGAATTTTAAAGAAAACTATTTTGATGATATTTCATATAGTTCATTACTATATAATTTTCAACAACTATGATACAATAAGCAAGTAGATTTTATTAAAAAACTAGCTGAAAGGAAAAGCAAAATGACAATAATTGATTTGATTCAAATTTTAAGTACAATAGCAACATTTATTACATTATTACTTACTTATCTAAATTTAAGAGAAATCAAAAAACAAAATTTTGAACAAAATAGAGGTAATATCATTTTTACAATGGAAAGGTTAAGAGATGATTTGTTATATACATTAGTCATTAAAAATTATGGGAACAGTGTCGCTAAATTACTTGAAATGGAAATCTTACCAGAATTAGATTGGGAAAAGACAGAAGCAAAACTACCCAAAGAGTTTGATATTACCAAATCAAAGAATATATTATTAGCTCCTAATAAATATGTATTATCCTCATTTGATTTTAGAAATTATCCAGATGATCATTTTGTTATTAAATTAAAATACGAAACATGTGGGAAAATAATACATGAGAAATATGAGATAGATTTAAATTATGATAATTACGTTATATCTGTTGGTCCAAGTAAAGTTGATGGTGAAACAGGTTTAAAAGAAATTAATAAAAGCATTAGACAACTTACAGATAAATTTCTATAATTCGAAGTTCTTTTTGAATTGAATAATTAAATAATATTTCGTTTAGGAAAGATTGAAACAACCATTCTTTCCCATTTTATTACTACTATTTCATGCATGATATACTTTACGATAATTATTTAAACAGAAAGGATTTAAACAAAAATGACTTTATTAAATGAAATATATATCTTAAAAAACTATGATACTCCCCTTCTTGAATTTTACTTTTCTGATAAAATACTAGAATTAAATACTGTTCATATAATAAATGTCTATCATGATTTTGAATATCTTTTACCTGTTTATTTACAAAACAATTTAAATGATCTTTCACTTAAAAAATGGTTGAAATCAAGAAGTATACCTTCAAAAAGAATAAACATAAAAGCAATGGTAAAAAAACTAAATATAAATAGTAATGATGTACAAGAACTGTTGGATTATTCAAAAGGACTTTCTTTAAATGATTGCTATTGGATATGTAAGAAAGATGATAATATCAAATTTGATGATATAAATTTATATGATAATCGCTTTTCTAACGAAATTTCGTTTCTAGCATTTAATGATAAAAATATTAGAAACTTATTAATTGACAAGCATGAATATTCACCAGAATTTACAACCAACGGCATTCTACCCAAGTGTTGGCAAATAAGAAATGGCGAAAGAATATTATACAAAGGAAATAATAGACAAAACCTAGAGGTATTTAGCGAATTTTATGCTAGTCAAATTGCGGATGTTTTAGGATTTAATCATGTTAGCTATGATTTAGAAGAATTTAAAGGTACGATAGCTTCAACTTGCACTTTGTTTACATCAAAAGATATTGGTTTTGTACCTATAGGATATTTTATCAAGGGTGAAAGTATTGGTGAAGTAAATGAATTATTAAAAAAAATGAGTAAAAAAAATGCTCAAATATATAGAGACTTTCAAAACATGATATTGTTTGATGCTCTTATCTATAATGCTGATCGACACTTTGGAAATTTTGGTTTTCTAATTGATAATAAAACCATGAAAATTAAAGGATTAGCGCCCATATTTGATAACGGATCTAGTCTTTTTTTTAGTTTAACCATTGGAGACTTTTTAGAAATCAACAGCATGACAGGTTTAAATAATTATGCAAAAGATAAATTGAATTCTTTCTATGGAATTTCGTTCGATGTATTAGTACAAAACATATGTTCAAAAGATATGATCAATGATTTAAAAAAATTAAATAACTTTCATTTAAAAAGCTATGATAACTATAATTTATCAGATATAAGACTAGATAGAATTGAAAATTTTATTAATAAAAGAGCATTAGAATTAATAGATATTCTAAATGAAGAAAGTTTTAAATAAAAAAAGAACATCATAACATATAAAATATGATGTTCTTTTTAAGAAATATTCTCTATACAACTTATAGCATATCGTAATTTTCAACATTTTTAATTAAAAGATTAATAATTCAAAAATTTAAAAGTTCAGATAACTCTACAAAATTAATAAAGATATTCACCTACCAACAAGTTAAATGTACAGTAATTAATGACAATATTCAACAAATGTGCTTTAATTTCAAAATTTGAAAAAAATTGTTAAAATCATGATTATTTTAAATTTATTTGTTATGCAACTTGTTCAATCTCGCCCTCGCATATATTAAATTGAAGGAACTCTTTTTCCGCATGTTTTATTGCTTCTTGTTTGTATTTATCGTCCTTCATTATGGCACATTTAAATAAAATGCTACGAGGGTATACCGTATGATCTAATCTAAAATTATCATAATCATGTATATTCATATTTAAGTTGTACTTATTTGATAAATAATTAACCATAGCAACAAGATAAAGTGCTTTTACATCTTCATTCTTGTTAAATAATAATTCGATACATCCAGACTCTTTAATTTGATTAATTGTATCAATAGGATGCATTTTTTTAATTGATTGACAAAGATCACTTTTAAAAATTTCAAAATCATCACAATCAACATCAATAATAACTTCATATTTTCTTTTTTTCATACTCATCATCCTTTTTTTAGATTATAGCATGTATTCTATTGTTCATTTATATTTTTAAAATTCAATAAAAGATTTCTATAATATTCATATTGTTCTTTTCTCATTGCAATTTCTGCAGGAATACCATTAGTTAAAGAAGTACAAAGTTCATCAAATTGATCAAGAATTTCAACTATGGCTTCTTGCTTTTCTATTGATGGTAATGGGATCTTTACATGTGAAAAATCACTAACTGATAAAAATGGTTGATTACCTTTTACATATTGTTTTAAATCAATAGATGTTAAAAAATAATATAAGTATTTTTGATTCACTTTTTTATCATCTACAATTTCACATATAGTACCATTATAAGTTACAAAAGCTTTTCCTTCTATCCAATTAACAACACCAGCAGAACCGATATGACCTATAACACATGTGTTTTCACAATTATATTTTGTAGTATGTGCAACGATACCATTACAACCATATACAGGAAATATTCCTTTATCTTTGGGAATTGTATTCCCTTGTCCATAATGGAAATTAAAAATAGATGTATCTCCCAATTTCTTCTTTTCAACACTATCATCAAAACTCAAAAGCATATTTCTATAATACTCATACTGATCAATTCTCATTTTCAATTCTTTTTCTAGTTCTTTTTCTAGTTCTTCAAACCGATCTAGTATGTTCGCAATTTCTTGTTGGATTTCTATTGGTGGTAGAGGAATCAACAATGCTTCAAAAGCTTTTTTATTGAATAATGGATAGGTGCCTGTTTCAATATAAAAATCTTTTTCATGACAAATTATTAAGTAATACAAATATTTAGTATAAAGAACATTTTCGTCAACAGAACGTATAAGATTGTTTTGGGATGAAATAAATTTTCCTTCCCAATATTTAGTGTTCGCATGTCTTGCTCTACCTAAAGTTATTACTTTTCCGTTATGAATATATTCATCCAGTTTTTCAGAATAGTTACAAAACCAATCGTAATCTCTAGAAGATGGTAATAATTTTATTGATCCACTATGCATATTTAGATTTTGAACATCTTTAGCACTTAATTGTTTTAATCCATTTAAGATGGTAACATCTTTTAGTTTTTTATACTCAACCCCATTAGGACATTTTTCTTGTATCATATCTAAAATACTCATATTTTCTTGCATATGTAAATTATTTACTCCTTGATTAATAATATGTTAGTTAATTTTAACAATAAAAATCAATCCTGCGAAGTCTTGGACCGTTCATCTAAATTTTTTTAATTAGTATGATAATAAAAAACAGCACTTTGGCTGTTTCTTAAATTTTATTGATTTTTAAAGTGGTTCATTATATTTTTGATAAAATAAATGTCATTTCTTTATTGATTGCAATACACTAACCATTCTGGAAATGGATGCTTTTTTTTCTTTTATTTCAATTGAATTATCTATATTAACATCTTCATACGTATCTTCTGCCATTTCAATCAATTTAGCATCTTCAATAATTTCATTAATTTTATTGAAAAAGCGTTCTGCTCGTTTACTGCTTGATACAAAAAGTTGTACATTTAAGGCTGTTCCAAAATTTATAACAATTGATCCATATTCACACATTGGTAATAGATTATTGTTTTTATAACGTCTATCAGGTCCACCATTTTTATTAACATATTGCCAAGTATTTCCAACAACATTAGCATCTTGTGGCACAGATTCATTTTCAATAAATATTTGATTTTCAAAACCTATATTAAGATTTTGATATTCTAGTACACCCCATCCTCTTCTATCTTTTATTAATATTGCATCTGGAAGAAAAAATACCGTATCATTTTGAAATTTGACACTATAACAATTTCCATCTGTTTTTAAAAAATAAGGTTTTCTTTTTATAAATTTTACTTTTTTTCTATCAACACTAGAAACTGCACCTGCATTTATTTTAACAGATGCATTTGCAACTCTTGAAACAATTTGCCAAACAACTATACTATTTACCAATTCTGCCATGGTAATATCTAACTTATGCATACGTTTTAACATATGTTCATTATTGCCATACTCTAATTGAATTTTTGAAGCACTTGTATGATAAATCAATCCAATTAAAAAAAATAAAAAAAGGATTATTGACTGCGGTACAACAAGTGCTACTAGAAACGAAATTATTGAACCACATTTTAATTTTCCATGAATTTGTGAATATTTGTTTATTGCATCCACAAATTCTTTTGTATTATTATCATTAAGTTTTAATGTATTAGCACCTGTAGCCTTATACAGCACAGGTTGTTGTAAATTATTTTCATTTGTATTTAATTTTCTTTTTTGTGCTGGCTTACCACTATCTTCTACCCAAGAAATCCCAGTACCAGGTATAGAATAAGTCTTTCTTATTCCACCATTAGCTTTTTTTGTAACACGATATCCTTTAGTTCCCCAACTATATCCAATACCAGATTTGCTTAAATTTATTCTAAATCCACCACCAAGATTTATAGATTTTCTATATCTAAATCCCATTATCTTCATCCTCCATAAATACTATTGATTCTTTCTAATGGTTTTACTTTTTTTTGACTCATGGCTTCTCTATATTTGTAATTTTATACATTAATCCATCGTATTCAACCATATCGTTTAATTTCTTTTCTATTAATATTTTAGATGGTTTTGTTAAATTACCATCACTTGCATAATCTATTTTAAAAATCTTCTTTAATCCTTTATCTTCTTTACATATTGTGACTTTAGTACCAATTGGTAAATATTCTATGTTATCTTCTTCATCATCAAGGATATTATCTTCAACCATAGTATTGTTATCATATAACATAGATGAATTACTGTTACTTATAATTTTATTTATATTATCTTTAAGTAATGATGAAATTTCTTCATATGTTAAGAAATCTAAAATTGTTGCACCACCTATTGCATTTAACCACTGTAACGATGGTCTTATATGTTTTATCTCACTTAATGTTATTCCTTTATCTTTATAATATTTTAGACAGTCAATTAATCCATTAAGAATTGTCTCATTTGAAATAAATGTATAATTATAAAAAATGTCACTTACTTTTGTACTGAAATCATTACTTCCTAAAATTTCTATTTTAGTCCAAGGATTTGCCAACTTATTATCATACAATAATTTACCAACCCACCAGCATTTTGAAAGTGTATTTCTATACATTCCAGCTCTTGTACCACCTTTAAAAAAATATCTAGTTTCTATTTGACCAATAGCTTTTTCTTCTGGATGTTTTTTATCATAATCCCATCTTTCTCTCATGTATTCGTAAAATGTTCCATTTGTTAGTCCTGCCCACAAACGTTCATCACATGCTTGAGATTCAGTTAAGAAGTTTAAATGAGAATATATAATTTTACAATTTTCCAAATCTATTTCACCCTTTGTTTTATTCGAGTCTAAATTACAAAGTGAAAAGTCTTGAACTTCTTTAAATGTTATAAATGGATCTTCAAACTTTTCTTTAATCCAATCATTATGTGGATGAATAAAATAATTTTGATAATCTTGATCTAAATTACCCTTTATTGAATCTAAAACTTCTTGTTTCAATAATAAAATTTTCATTATTCTTCATCCTCCTCAATCAATGAAATTGATATATTTTTTAATTGTTCAAATCCTTTTGCTATTGGTGATTGCATGACAGTTTGTGCTAATTGATACGATTCTTTATCATCTAATTCATCCATAAAATTTTTTCCCATTTTAGTAAAAGTATTAGATAATGAAACAAACCAATCTCTATCCTTATATTTAGTTCCATCTTCTTGTTGGATTTCTTCAAATGTAAAAATTAGCGCTGGAAATACAACCATATTATTTACTATAGCTTGATATGTTTCATTTTTAGATAATACAATGTAATTGTTATAATCTTTTGTTGAAAGACCAAGTTTTATTTTTTGACCTTCTAAATTAATACTCATATACGCATCTTCTTTATCAACTTTAAATACACTAAATATTGAATTTGCATTATTAAATTCTTCGTAGTCCTTTATTATTTGTAAAGAATCTAATGTTTTATATGCGATTATATTTGCTTTTCTTATTTTAAAATGTGTATGTTCAAATATTTCATTCCATTCATTTGAATAAAAATCATCGATATTATTTTCAGTTATAATCATTGCAACAATTTCTACTTTCCCATTTAACTTACTAATTGGAATAGTTGTTTTAAATTCATTAGAAGAAAATCTATGTAAAGTTCTATATGATGTAGTAGAACACTCTACATGTACTACATATTTAGCCAATCCTTTTAAAATTAGTTGATCTAAATATTTTGATTGCATATCAATTGAAAAAGATAAACAAAGATTATCTATATCTATCATTTCATGAATAAATTTTACATTAAATTCCAAATTATTATAATCATCATTTTCATCGCATAATACTGGATATGCATAAATTCTATTAGATATATTCATATACATTTACCTCCATTGCAAAATTTTGATTAGATAATAATTCAAATTCCATTTTTACCAATTCTTCCTCTTGAATGTTAGAAAATTGTATAACATCGTTAGTAACATTAACATCTTCACAATTTGAAATCCCAGTTGCATTTATTATTCTTAAAGTATTCTTTTTTCCTGTTTCTCCTACAGAACCAATACTAATATGACCTCTTTTTATATCTTTTGGTAGTTTAAATATCAATTTATATTTTTGACTATCTGTTTTAAAAATTTTTATATTAGTGATGTTCTTTACTTCCTCTTTTTGTAATTCTTTTTGTTTTACATCCTTTTCTAATACGATATCTTTTCCTTTTGGATCAACTATTCCAACATGTTTTTCTCTTTTTTTTCTTTGACGTTTACCTTTTAATAATCTTGGTGCATCCAATTTGCCATCTTTTGAAATTGTACCTTTTTTTTGTTTAGTATTCGACTCTTGAACATTCGCCATATATAGTCTACCTGTAATTTGTTTAGCACTAGGTCGTTCCAAAATATTAATTATACCTAAATGATTATTAAGATTTTCTTGTTTATTCTTTTCTTCAGCTTCTTCATTTTGAATATTTTCAAATAAATATTCTCCTAGTCCTTCAACATTAACTTCACCTTCAAAATTTTGATTACCTAAATCTAAAATAGTATTTCTCGTCCATTGTTTAATATTGTCTGTTATACTTTTGGCAAATTTCTTATCTTTCTTGTATCTTTTTGGTTCCCATGTATCATGTGATGGATTCTCAATTTTTTTCAAAAACTCATTTAATTCAAAACCTTCAATTTTTAAAATACCACTAAATTGCAATAATTTTGATATATTTGTGTATTCAAATAACTTCATTCCAGCTTTACGAACTACCAATATTCTTTGATTTAGTTCCTTTTGCTTATCAGTATATACTTTTAAAATTAACTTTCCCTTTGGATATTCCAAATCATATGTATATTCTTTACTTTCATTTAAAACACTATAATAACTAAAAGCATTTTTGCTTTTCTTTTGATATTTATAAACATATTGATTTAAACTAAATTGATTTATGTTTTCAGTTCCAAATTGATCTTTTACTTCCACTTCAAGTTTTCCTTCATATATCGATACTAAAAAGTTTTCCAAAACTTCTATAATTATTTTATCTTTCCATTTTTCATCATCGACAAATCCATAAACAAATACATCTGTTCCTTTTTCTTTTCTTTCATTTAAACGATCTAATTCATCTATTTTATCTACAGGTCTATTTAAAATATTGTCACAATAATATCCTATTCCAGAGGTCATCGTATCAAAACGGTCAGGTACTTTAGGGAACGATACTAATTTGCAAAGCCCTTGTGCAGCTTTTTCACCATCAGTATTTAAAGTTCTATAAAAAACTAATCTAAATTCAGAATTGGCAAATGTTGCATTTTTTCCAATACCGTAGCTTCCAGCAGAATCCCCATCTTTAGTAGCACCACCATCTAATTTTATTAATGAATTCCATCCACCTAAATCATTACTAAATGGTTTGCTCAAGCCCTTTGTGTTGTAGTCACTTATTTGAAGAACTTCACTTATTGATTTCTTTAGTTTTTTGTTTATATTGTCTAAATAATCATTAGTTTTCGAACTATTTTGATTTTTCCAATAATTCAAAGCATTTTTAACTGCATTTGTATATTCTTCTATTCCAGGAATATTCTTATTAAATATTCTATGTTTAAAAAAGCAAACTTTTACTGGTTTTTCACTGTTACTTGCATCTAAAGAATTTTGAATTGTCTCCCTTGTTAATGCCTTTAATTCTTTTCCATTAAAAGTTTCAATACCAGCATCTGATATCCCTTTAATTTGTCCATTACCATTTTCTGGAAAATTCCATTTATTCATAGAAACACCACCTTTTTACTATTTTATCATATTTTCTTATTTAATATGTTTTTTTTAAAACAATTGTTGTATTATTTCAAGCTTTATAATTTTTATTAACTACTTTTTTTGTATTCTAACAATAAAAATTAATCCTGCGAAGTCTTGCTCCACTCGTCTAAAATATTTTTTACTAAAAAATTTGTTATAATAAAAACAGCTATTTAATAGCCGTATGTTCGAAATTAATCCATTGGATCACATTCATCAAATTTCATTTCTTTTTCAAAAGATATCCATTGCCTATCATCATAACTTCTTGCATGTGTCTTTTTAACGTATTCTTCGACATCATAACAATCTAATCCTAAATCTCTTAAAATTTCTTTGATGTTATATCTAGTTCTAGGAACGCTTCTGTCTTCTAAAAATTCTAGATAATCCTTCCAGTTTGGATTTTCATTGACTCCAAAAGCCCGAAAAATATTTATATCAGTAAAATTTTTAATACGAATTTCTTCATTTACACCATCGACATCAATTGCTGTAGTGACTTTATCTTTAGTATAAAAAAGCATTCTATCTACTGTTGTTCTTTTGGAAAATTCTATATCATCTAATGGCACACTTTTCTTGATGTACTTTTTATTTACATCAGATGTGTAATAAATTGCATGAACAAAAATATATTCAAACGTATTACCAAACCATTTAAAATCAAAGGGTTCGTACTCATTTATATCTTCGCCATGATAAATAATAATATTATCATTTACTTCAACAATATCATTTTCATTACAATTAATAATATCATAGCTTTTTAAGCTATCAATCATATCTCGAAACGAATTAAAAATACCAAAACTGTTAATAAATTGATTTTCATCGTTCTTACAAAAATAGTAATTTTTATCTTTTGTATCATTCAAATCAAAATAATAAATTTTATATGAAAAAACATAGTTTAACGATACAGCAAAATACTTGTTATTTTCTATTTTAGTATACTTATTTATTCTTTTATCCTTTTTAAACATATGTATTTATCCTTTAATATTTATTGATATGCTAAATATCCTAAACATTTATTTTCATAAAAATCAAATACTGCACAAAATCGCATTTTATTGAAATTATCTAAATTAAAAAATAAGTATTGTTCATTTTCTTTTAAATTTCTAAAACTATCATATGCATTAATCTTATATTCTTTTACTGCTTTAAAATCATGATCATATCTTTCATTGTAATCTTTCAAATAATTATATATTTCATTTCCTGTTAAAATATTTTTATCAAAGTTTTTATAATGTTTAATATCGAACATTCTTTTTCTAAAATGTTCATTGTGATACTTAACTTCTTTCATGTAATCATCTTCAGTAATAAAATAATTATTACATCCAAAAGGGTATTCTACTATTAAGTCCTTTACATCTTTTCCATCAGTAATGTCATCTTTATAACTACAAGAACATCTTTCATTAACATTATGAATACATGTACTACAATCTACTTTAATTACTTCTATTTCAGTTCTATACATCTATATCTTCTTCCTTTGCACCGGCTCTCTTCAGCTTATCCGAAAGTTCACGCTCACTGTGTGAACGAAATTCAAGCAATCTCAAAGCCTTGTCTTTAGCCTCATCAAAGGTCAGTTCTTTTTTTTCTCTGTTATATCTCATAATACAAAGTAACCAAATAATTCTCCAAAATTAATTCCGCCGATGACCTTATCCTTGTATTTGCCTTTCAAATGGTCATATCCGCTCTGCATTTGCTCTGACTTAATGCCATAGCTAAGCGACATATATGCCTCAATGTATGCGGAAAGGTGGTCACAGCCACGTATAATCTGTCCGTCTATCGGATTGTATTTATCTTCGTTATACTTTTCGTTTATCAAGTCCGACGTAACCATATCGATTTCGCCGTCATCAATAATTTTAGAGTCAAATTCATTCTGCGTGTAATACTCTATCTCCCTGTGCCAAGCAGGCGGCAAAAGCGGATAAATAACTTCACGCATTTGTTCATCTTCTATTTCACTGATTATGCTGTCCAAACCCTTGACGCTGTTCTTTACCGGTGACACAATATCCCTTGTTAAGACCTCGGGTAAATCGTGAAAAAGCCCCGAAAAAAAGTTGTTTTCAAGACGTTTTCTGCAAGGATTGTCAAGTTCAAGCGACATAAAGTACGACAAAATCGCAACGACAAGCATATGCCCCATAACAAAAGTTTCGGGCATTCTTACCGCTTTTGCCCACCTTTGTTGGTATCTCAGCTTTCCTATAAGCGACAAAAACTCTTGAAGATACTTACTTCCGGCAAAATATCTGAAGCCGTGAAAAGTATCGCAAGCCGCCAATCCCTGTGCCATTTCGGTTTTAACCTGTTCTATACCGAAAGTCTGCGGATTCATAGGATAAATTATTTTAAATTCCCAGTTGCTTGCATGGTAATGTGCGGCTTTTAAAATCTGTTTTTCAAGAGATGCGTAATCTTTGTCAAGATAATACTTTTTCATTCTCTCAAAGAAACCGCCGCCGATACCGTCCATATGTTCTTCAAGCTCGGAAAGTACCCAATTATCTATTTGAAAGCCTTTTTCTTTTACAAGTTTATGATAAATAGGCGGTTTAATGTCAGTAAGCACAATTCTGTGGAAAAACTCAAATATTCCGCCCTCAATAAGCTTTATCATATTAACGCTTTCGCCCTCACACTTTGCAAGCACATAAGCATAAAACATCTTGTGTGCCTGCTTGTCAAGCTCCGTAAAGCCGGTCCAAGGACGGATATGGTCGTTCCAACGCTGAATAGATGCCGCCTCATACATCAGAGAAATAAGAGATTTTTTAATCATTTAATTTTACTCCATCACAATATTATAACCGTTCTTTTCAAGTACCTTAATAACTCTTTCGCCGTGTTCTCTGCCGCCGACTTCACAAGCAATATGAATAATTGCCTCGTTCGGATCAAGGTCTGCACTCAATCTGTCGTGCTGTACCATTACGATATTTGCGTTTGCCTCGGCAAGAATGTGTGAAAGATGTTCCAAACTTCCCGGAATATCAAGAAGTGTAGTCTTGAATTTAAGCTTTCTCTCACGCGTAACAAGACCAAGCTCGATAATTCTGTGAATAAAGCTAACGTCAATGTTACCGCCAGAAAGTACGCAAGCGATTTTCTTACCCTTAACGTCAACCTTGTTGTTAAGAACAGCCGCAAGCGGTGTAGCACCGGCAGGTTCAACAACTTGCTTTGTTCTTTCAAGAAGCAGTAAAATAGCCTCTGAGATTTCCGCATCCGATACCGTTACAACATCATCTGCATACTTGTTGATAAGTTCAACAGTTTTGTCACCCGGTATTTTAACCGCAATACCGTCTGCGATAGTAACGGCAGAATCGGTAGTAACGTGTTTTTTCTCTTTAAATGAATTGTAAATTGCAGGAGCTCCCTCAGCTTGTACACCTATAATTTGTACACGCGGATTGATTTGCTTTATGCAAGCCGCAACACCGGCCAAAAGACCGCCGCCGCCAGCCGGTACAAGTACCATATCAACAGTAGGTAAATCCTCAAGAATTTCTATACCGATTGTACCTTGTCCTGCCATAACTTCAAGATCGTCATATGGGTGAAGGAAAGTTGCACCTTCTTTTTCTTGAATTTCAACCGCTTTTTTGTAAGCGTCGTCATAACAATCTCCGTAAAGCACAACCTTTGCACCGTAACCCTCTGTCGCACTTACCTTAGCAATAGGAGCAGACTTCGGCATAACGATAGTTGCGGGAATGTTGTGAACGTGTGACGCATACGCAACACCTTGTGCATGGTTGCCGGCAGATGAAGCAACGGCTGAAGTAATTTCGCCTCTTTCAACAAGTGCGGCAATCTTATTTGACGCACCTCTTATTTTAAATGAACCTGTTTTCTGTTGGTTCTCAAATTTTAAATATATCTCTCCGCCTGTCATGTCAGAGAAAGTTTTAGACGATTCAATCTTAGTTCTGTGAATAGTCGGCTCAAGACGTTTAGCCGCAAGTTCAATTTCTTTTAATTCCAAATCCATTTTTTTCACAAGTCCTTTCTTACTTTTCCTTATCTTATAATTATACCGCAAT
>ERZ772954.389-NODE-389-length-45937-cov-13.925439_pt1 | contig 45937 bp, 39 predicted proteins | sample MGYA00580684_ERZ772954 | MGnify/ENA primary metagenome ERZ772954 (study PRJEB29015, sample SAMEA2737654) | human gut metagenome | biome: human gut; feature: human-associated habitat; material: faeces | place: China | collected 2012 ...
TTCCGTTTCTCTTCTGAGAAACTCCACTGTGCTGAACAGGCTTAAAGCCTAACAATACAGAAGAAGACTTTTATTATTGTCAATAAAAGCCTTCTTGAGTAATTCTATTTATATTTTCTTTTTTGTACCTTTATCATGGCATATGAAATACATCCGCTTAAAACTGCAGCAATGATCCACAATAATGGTTCTTTAAAGTCTCCAGTTTTCACTCTTCCTGTTAAAATTCCAGTTTTCCTTTTTTTCGTATCATTCTTTTTTAATATTTTTTCTTTTTTCACCTCCGAAATAGGTTCTTTTTTATTACTTTCCCATGCACTTTTTGGCTGTGCTGTCACATGATATAATAAGGAACCATCTATATCTGCTGGAATACTGACTAAAAATGGATCTGAAATATACCGCTCTGTTTTTCCATAATGTACTTCTTTTGTTTGCGCAACTAAATATAAACCATTTTTTAAATTACCAAAAAACAATCTTCCTACTTCATTTGTCTGATTATTTGTACCTTTTATCCGATGTTTTTTTGCATATTGGTACAATTTTATTGCCTGTTTTTGTCGTGACTGTGCATCTTCTTTTGTTAAAGATACTTTAGATTGCTTAAACTGCTCATTTAATTTCCATATTCCATCTGTAGTATCTTTTCCAACTTGATACAAGACAAAATCTGCTTTGCTTAATGCAATCTCCTGATCTCCTTTGGTTCTTCCTTTATACAAAATGCTAATGGACCCTTGTGCTGTCGTTGCCATTATCATTTTTCCTGATACTGAAAACAACGCAAGGATGATCATAACTGTCAGGATTTTTATAAACTTTTTTGAAATCCTCATTTATTTTCTTCCCCCTTGCTGTTTTCTTCTTCGTATTTTTTCGACAATCTTTACAACTGTAAATATAATGATCAGCATGCCAACGGTTAAAATCAAAACTCTAACTGCAAATGGCAATTCTGGCGTAATCTTCTGGTCTGGTTGTTTTTTATTTGCTTCTACATATGGGATTCTATGCCCTCTGACCAGTAATCTATGTGTATTGATCGCATATGGTGTACATGTTACCAGTGTTGCATAATCCTTTCCATTTGTAATGGATAATGCTTTTGTATCACTGGGCAATACTGTAAGAATCTGATCAATCTCATATGCAAGTGTTTTTCCCAATACTTTGATATAAAATACATCGCCTTGTTTTAACTTGTCTAAATTCGTAAATAATGTTTTCGTAGGCAAGCCTCGATGACCTGTCAATACAGTATGTGTACTTTTTCCTCCAACTGGAAGAGATGTTCCTTCAAAATGTCCAACACCTACTTGAAGCACACTTTCACTGGTTCCATGATAAATCGGCAATTCTACTTTGATGGATGGAATTCTTACATATCCCATCATTCCATTTCCATCAACATTTAATAATGATGCATATCTTTGATCGATCTGTTTTTTATTAGATGAAAATGGATCTTGAAGTTCTATATTTCCTAACAGTTCCCTATTGTAAGCTCTCGCAGCTCTTATCATCTTATTTTTTTCTTTTTTGCTTAGTTCTTCACTTTTTTTATCATAATTTGATACGACTTTCGAACTATTTTTTTCATCTAAATAGCTACTAACACTTGGATATATCAGTACGCAGAGGGCAATTAATAATACGATGATTCTTATGATATCTTTGATCTTCCTTTTTTTACTTTTCTGTCTTTTCATTGTCTTTTCTCCCACTGCTTATCATTTTCTTACTCTATGCTTCTTTTTTTCGATCTTTGATAAAGCTTCCTGCAACTCCTAAGATCAAAACTCCTGCAATTATTGAGAAAATGATCGTTCCTGTTCCACCTGTAGATGTAAGAATGGTTCCTGTATTATTTTTTACTGTTAAAACCTGTCCATTTGCACCCTGTGCTGTTAATGTCCAGTTTGCCTCATTATCATCAGTACTTTGTTTGATTATAACTTTGATTGGACCAGATACTTTATTGTATCCATCCGGTGCTTTTGTCTCAACCAGATAATAAGTTCCTGCTTCTAATCCATTCAGATACAGATTACAATCTGCTACAATATTATTGACTTTTTGACCAATGGATATCATTTCTGTATTCGAACTTTTTTATCAAATATATATCTTCCATCTGCCTTTTTTGTTATCGTAATGGCATTTATATCTTTATTAGCATCGTCTTCCTTTGTATACAATTTAAATGTTGCTCCTGCTAACATGTTGGTTTCTCCACTATCTGTTTTCTTGATCTGTAATGGATACGTTGGACTTTTTACTTCTCTTGGTGTTGTCCTTACAACATTTTCTGGATTATCTCCATATTCCAGATACGCCTGGTTATTTTCTGTTACAACTGCATTTTCATTTACGATTGCATTATATGTAACTGTAAATTCTTTTCCAACATTCTCCTGATTCTTTCTTACCCACTCAGATAAATCTAATTTAAATGTCCTACCAGTAATCGTTGCTCCTGGTGCCTTTGTTGGTGTTCCTTCAGGATTTTTAATTTCTACCGTTACATTTCCATCATAGTCAAGTCCAGCTGTTAATGTATCTTCAATCAGATAATAATAATCCTTATAACCTGTTGTATCTGGAATTGTTCCTGTGATCGTATAATGAATTGTTTCTCCTATATCTACTGTTGTTACATCTTCTTTCTTCGTAATATCTGGAGATTGCCCCTTTAAGTAGACTTGATTTTCACTTCCTCATAACTTCTCCCCCTTTTATAACGACACTTCTTATTATGAATCTTATTTTTCATAACAGCACGCAGAACACAACCAAAATTGTTCTTTATTATGTTCTGCCTACTGTCATTCATTGAAAGAAGAGTTGCGGCTGACACAACCAGACAGCCGCTGATTCTTCTTTCTTTAGGTTTATATAATATAAATAATTAGGTATCTAAGATTAAGCTTCTTTTCTACGATCTTTGATAAAGCTTGCAGCTACTCCTAAAATCAGAACTCCGGCTACGATTGAGAAGATAATCGTACCTGTACCACCTGTAGATGGAAGAATCGTTCCTGTGCTGTTTTTTACTGTTAATACCTGACCATTTGCTCCATCATTTCCTGTTAATGTCCATTCACTAACATTTGTTGTTGCACTTTTAGTAATTATAACTTCAATTGTTCCAGATACTTTGTTATATCCATCTGGCGCTTCAGTTTCTACTAAATAATAAGTACCTGCCTCTAAACCATTTAAGTATAAGTTGCAGTCTGTATCAATACCTTCTACTTGATTATCCACTGATACAATTTCTGTTGTTGTTCCAGCTGGATCGACTACATATTTTCCATCTGCTTTTTTATTTACTTTGATTGCTTTATCATTCACTGCATCAGCATCATCTTTATTTTTATATAATTTAAATTTTGCACCTGCCAATAATTTATCTGTATTAGCACTATCTACTTTCTTAATCTGTAATGGATAAGTTGGTGTTTTTACCTCACTTGGAGTTGTTGTTGTTGTACTACTTGGATCGTTTCCATATGTTAATGTCGCTTTGTTGTTTTCAGTTACAACCGCATTTTCATTTACTTTTGCTTTATATGTAACTGTAAATGTTTTTCCTTTGTTTTTCTGATTGTTTCTTACCCATTCAGATAAATCCAATGTCATATTTTGACCTTCAATTGTTGCTTCTGGTGCTTCACTTGGATTCCCTGTTGAATCTGTAATAGCTACTGTTGTATTTCCATCAAAAGTTAAACCACTTGATAATGTATCCTTGATGATATACTGATAGTTATCATATCCTGTAGTATCTGGAATTGTTCCTGTGATTGTATAAGTTACTGTATCTCCAATATTAACAGATGTTTTATTTGCTGTTTTTTCAATACTTGGTGCAGTTCCTTTTAAATCTACTTCTTTTTCAGCGGCATCTAATGATACTAAAGAAGACTGAATTTCTTTTGTTCCTGTCTGGTATACAAGATAATATCCATAAGCAAGATTATCAAAGCTTACTTCTGTTGTACCTTTAGCTAAGTTCTCTTTTTTAGCTGTTTCTGCTTTTTTGGCAGTTATCGCCGCTTTTGTAAAATCATTTGCAAAAGATTGAATCTTTTCTGAATCTTTTGTCATACTGCTTAAAGCCTTATAATAATCATCACTTGTTGCATCATCTTTTGTTATATTTAATACCTGTTTTAAGATAGCTTCATACTCAGAATTTACTGTATATGCATAGTTTTCTCCACTTCTAGATAAATCAAACAATTTATACACTTTGATTGTCTGATTTTCCAAAGTATTCTTATCGTTTACCTTTACTTTTAAAGTTCCTGTTTGTGCGGAAGCAAATACTGAAACACTCATAGCCATTGCCATGATCGCTGTTAACAGTACTGCTACCATTTTTTTGAGTTTCTTCATAGCGCATTCTCCTTTTCTTCATTGCTTTGTTGATTGGTTGTGTATAGTTGTTCTGCCTGTTGTTGTTCTTTTCGCTTCTTTCTTCTCATTGCTATGTAGAGCCCCAAAAGCAGGATTCCTATCAGATAAAATAAATATTGTCCCCATCCACCAGTATCTGGAAGGATGGAAAAATGACTGTTTGTAATGGTTGTAGTAAATCCATCATCCGATGTTTTAACATCTGTTTCATAGTCATTCACTTCTGTCTCTGTAACAGAGTATTTATAATAACAAGGTTCATCGTTCACCGTTTTATATGCAGGTAGTCCTTTGATGAGCTCCTGCCATGTTGATTTATCTTTATCCCCTGTTATTTGATAACTTTCATATCCTGGAACCGTTTCTGTTTGTTTTACTCCATTTTCTGTCCAGGTTCTTTGGATCGTGACTGTGATATTGTCTGGTCGTTTCTTGTCTTGATTTTTGTTATCTCTCCAAACTTTATTGATCGTTAGATTGATCAATTCATCACATGGATCCTGTGTCTGTGATGGCTCTGGTGTTGTACTGTCATCTTCGGTATTTAATGTTGTTTTTGTATCTGCCATCAATACCGCTTTTGCATCAGAGATATAAGCATTCAATTTTACTGTATCTTTAGAACTTTCTGTTTCAAGTTTGGCATCTTTTAATGTATCGTAGCTATCAACAGTCTTCATATGTCCAACCGAATAGATACTCCATCCACTTGCTGCATCTTTCGTATAACTGCTATTTAAAATGCTTGATCCCTGTTTGATTTCATTTAAATCTCCTTTTACTTTTCGATAAATCCGATAGGTATTGTTTTCACCTTCGATATTTCTTAATGTATTAAATGCATACGCAGAATCCAGTTTACTCTTTCCACTAAATGGACCAATGAGTTTTTCACTTCCTCTTACAACATCGCAATAATACATATCATTATCCAGAAGATAACCTTCATCGTTATATCCAACAAAACCACCACTGTTTCCATCTTTTGCAATTCCATCGGTATCGTTATCTGCACCACCGGCATAGACATCGTATCCTGAGCTGATTCCATCAACTTCACAGTTTTTAATCTTTGTTCGATTAGCTTTGATTAAACTGATACTGATATTAGATTTCGCATCATCATCTGCCTGAATTCCACTGGAATCACATGGAAGTTTAATTGTTGAATCTCCAATCGTTATGATTGCCAAATCTGTCTGTTGATCATTTTCTGATGATTTTTTTGATAATCCTACGGAAAGATCTAAACCTAACAAATTTAAATGAATCAATTTTCCATCATATAACGCTTGTAATTTTAAAATTCCTAAATTAATATTTAATAAATTAGACTCCTGAATCTTGTCAAGATATAAGGCTTTCACTAGCGGATTTAATACTCCACTCAATAATGCATCCACTAATTGAGAATCTAATTTAACGTCTGCCAGATAAGCAAAGCTTGTTCTTCCTACAAATCCTCCAGCTGTTCCTCCAGATGATACCTGTTTTAAACTTTCGGATTGCTTCTTTGAATTGCCAGCTTTGCAATCTGCAATCCTTGCAAGATTTGCATAGCCTATAAATCCACCTGCGATCATTTCATCGCCATTTTCACTTTGTACGGTATAACCGCCATCATATCCTGTCACCTGACTGTCATGGATCACAGACCCAAAGACATCCAAAACTCCTAAAGATCCTCCTAATAAAGCCCCATAGTTATCTCCAAGAACATCAATCTTGCTTAGATCAACAACTCCGCTTTTTCCAGAATATCCAACAAATCCTCCGACACTATTTAGACCTTTGACTTTTAGCAGATTGGTTACTTTACTGTTCTTTACAGAACCATTCAGTAATGCTCCGCCAAAGCCTCCTGCGTTTCCACTATAGGTAACTGAATCATTTTGTCCGCTTTTCACTGCCTGATTAGAAACTACACTTAATCCATGATCTTTACTTCCACTGACACTTCCATAGTATACATAAGTTCGAAAAGCATCCAGTACGTCTGTTTTCCCTAACTGCAACAACTTACCTAAGATGTTTGTTTCGCCTCCTGCAGATAACTGAACTCCGGCATCCACATCAGCAATTCCAAAACCTCCTCCTGCATACTCACCAGCGATCACGGATCGGATTCCATTCGCATAAATTTCTGAAGTATCTTTTCCTTTTTCTCCAAGAACAGTTCCTGAAAGACTACCTGCAAATCCACCTGCGGATCTTGCATATCCAGTATTATTTGTTCCGTTTGCATATGCACCATTTATGATCACTCCCCAGTCATCATAAGAAGTTACTCCTGCATAACGTATCGTTGATACGGTTGCATCCAAGACTTTGATCAGATCTGCTGGTGTTTTGATCAGACTGTTGATCAGACTGTTTAGTAATCCAGAGCCACCTGTGGTATCTACAGATGCAACACTTCCTGGTTGTGCATTTCCAACGAATCCTCCAATATCTTTTGTCCCGTCAACTCTTCTTAGATTCTTTACCTGACAAGATGTATTTTCATCTCCCCAGATCTGTCCACCAACCATATGTCCGGTATAGCCTCCGGCATAACCACATTTTCCACCTGTTCCTGTTACTTTTATAGATAATCCACTTTGATATCCTTCCACAGATGATTTTTTGATTACTGGAACAAAAACATCCAAAACATTTAACATCTGTCCAAGTTCAAGATTTAATCCAAGAATACTGACGCTTCCAAGGTTAGCTGCTCCTGTATTAACTACTTCTCCTGCAAATCCACCAGAAGTTCTAAGTGCTTTGACTTCTTTGGTCAAATGCGTCTGTCCATTTGTGATCGTTCCACTGTGCATTGATCCAACATAGCCTCCGGCTGCTCCACCATTTGCAAGATTGGTTTTACTTTGATAGTTATCTCTTCCAGCCACTACCTGATATCCATATTCATATTTGGATAAGACTTTATCTAATTCGGTTTGATCTTTTACTGTTCCATTTTCGGCAAGCTCACTTCCATATCCACCATATTTTCCAACATATTTCACCCATGAATTCCATGTAGCAACATCTAATTTTGCAAGTGGTCCATAGACATCTGTATTTTCTTCGGTTGGATAGACAATACTTAAAGCTCCTAAAAGATTGTCTGCTTTTACCAATCCCCATAGTAAGGATAAGCTTCCTGTACTTGCGGTATCGGCACATTCCATAAAACCTGTAAATCCGCCAGCAATCTCTGCTCCATACACAGATCGGATACGGATTGCCTGACAATTACTCGTTGAACCCGTATAATCCTTACCTTTCCATTTCTTTGTATTAGATCCCCAGATATGTCCACCTTCGTTATGACCAACATAACCTCCTGCCATACCTCTTTGTACACTTTCTGTAGATGCTGCCTGTGCTCTGACAGCTCCACCACATGGTATGCATGATGTTGAACTATTGCGGATTGTTGGAACAAAGTCCTGAGCGACCGATGCCAATGTCTCTTTTACACTAACTAATCCATTTAAGATGCTTGCATCTCCAAGAACACTGGCAACATCTCCCGGAACATAATCTCCAACATAACCTCCGGCTGCAATCTGTCCGATAATATAAGAGAAGTTATTTGCATTGGAATCCTGAATATGTCCACCGGAAATCTTTCCAGCAAATCCTCCAGCATCCCCTAGAACATCTCCTTCCACATTCGATGCTTTCACTGCAAATCCACCAGTGTTTCCAGTAACATCACTATGTTCGATCGTTGAAACTACGACATTTAAGGCATCTAAAACATCATTCACTCCGATTGCTGTTCCAAGGACACTTAATCCCTTTCCTATCGATGCTGCAGAACCGATATCCATATAACCAATATAGCCACCTGCATATCTTGCTCCAGTAACAGCATAAGCACTTTGGTTTGTATCAAAATAGGTGCTTCCTGACTGCTCCTCCAAGTCTTTTGGTGCTGTAACTTTTGTATGTTTTAAATTGTTTACATCACAATGACTTACCTGTACACCACTTCCATATCCGATAAATCCTCCTGCACTTCCTGAATTGGAATCATCAGACTTGATTTGATCTGCTGTTACGGTAAAGCCCTTTTCTGATTTTACTCCTGCATATTCAATGTATGGAATATAGGCATTGATCAGATTTAGCAATTCTCCAATATTGATATTCAACCCTTTGATACCACCTAAAATGCTAATACCTTTTCCTGCGGATGCTAAAGCTCCTGAATATACATTTCCACCAAAACCTCCTGCATAGGATTTTCCAGTTACATGGTCCAGATTATAAACACAATAATAATCTCCTTCTCCACGGTCTTTATTATTAATTGTTCCACTCTGAAAATCTCCTGCAAAACCTCCTGCTGTATCAGCACTGACTCCGCCACCTTCTACATAATGTACACTACAATCTGTATATTTCGGAATCAGATAACTAACTGCATTTACTAATCCATTAATATCAACCAGTGATTTAATAGAATCTTCATCTGCTACATCTGCAAGACCTCCTGTTTTGGAAACTCCTAGGAAACCTCCTGCATATCCACCAGAATCTGTAGCTGTAACATCTTTTAGATTTTGTGCACTACATGCTGAAATCTTTGTACTATTACTTCTTGCAAGAAATCCTCCTGCAATATAATCTGTCACTGATCCATCTTCCCTTGCTCCAGTAGACTTTACTGTATATCCATTTTTTACTCCTAAAACTTTGGAATCTGAAATCTTTACTTCTACTGCCTGACCAAGTGATAATAAATTACTTAATTTTAAAACATGATTTAATCCTAATAAGTTAACGGTTAATCCATTATCTGTTCCTGCTAAATCACCTGGCCCAGATAATCCACCGAAACCACCTGTTAAGTTGTTTCCTTCTACTTTGTATAAATTATTCGCTGTTACTGCATTGATTGTTCCACCAATTGCTTCCCCAAACACTCCTCCAGCTCGTTCTCCTGTAGCAACCACTTGATATCCTGTATCATTTCCACTGACTGTAACTTCATCTAATGTAAAACTTAAATAGGATGCAATACCAACCGTTGTATTTAAAAGACCTGCTACACTCGCTGTTCCTAAGGATCCTGTAACTCCTCCGACATAATCCTTTCCTGTAACCTGCTTTAATCCATTGATTGTTGTTTCTTTTGTTGGAATCACAGATGTTTCATAAATCTTATTTCTCCAAAAAGATACTTTTTTCAAGTAGTCTTCTTTTGAACTTGTGACATAAGCTCCATCGCCTCGTCCAACCAATCCACCACTGTAATTTCCTTTTGATTGAACTGTCATAGGTGCTGTAATCTGACATCCCATAATCGCAGAAGGATTTATACCTCCAAGTGATAATAAAGATGCTGCTTGATTTGGATCACTGCTAAGAAGTTTTGTCACCAGATCAACAACTGCTCCTAATAAATTATCCTTGTTATCTTCTTTTCCTAAATTGGCAGCCCAACCTATGGTTGCTAATCCTACAAATCCACCTGTATTATCTCCACTATTAGAAATTGTCATCTCATCATCTATTTTCTCCGTACAATTAACAGCACTTGTATTGGCCATTGCACCAACAAATCCTCCAATACTATTTTCACCGCTTACTTCAAGCGTATTGCTGTTAATAGAACATGATAATAATAAACTTTCAGGGTTAAAACTTGACCATTGAATTGACGTATCCAATGCCCCAGATAACGTTCCCTCGATCACTGCATCTCTGGACAGTCCAGAAAATCCTCCTGCATATGTTTTTGCAACAACTTTATAATTGCTACTTTGAATATTACTATTTTCTATGATCGTACCAATTTGCTGTCCAACAAATCCTCCTGCATAATCTTTTTCTGCATTTCCCAGAACACCCGTTAATCCAGATACATTACACTCTGTGATTTTGACATTTTTGTATCCTGTCGGAATCAACTTACTTAATGGAATTGCATTTCCAAGCAAAATAGTGATCAAATCTCCAAGTCCCAATCCTGGAATCACATTTAAAATATTGCTTAGCAATTTCACAAGATTTCCAAGTGCATTTGATAATCCACTATACTGTGTAGATCCTTCGGTATATCCAACAAAACTTCCAGTATTATTATTTACATTGCTGACACTTACATTTCCTGTCAGTTCACATTTTGATATATGTACATCTCCAACCACACGTCCTGCAAATCCACCCGTTGCCAATGCCGTTGGATCTTTCTTCCTTGCATCTAAAACATCTCCCAATGTTTTTCCTAAATCAATTTTTACCTGACCAAATGTAAGTAACCACGTTAATCCACTTAGCGTTGCTCCTAAAAGTTTTCCAAGACTCGAAGTTAAAGTACTGACCAAAGTACTTGGATAATAGGTTTCACTTGTCGTCGTTTCAACTTTCACATCATGGAATTGAATATTTGAAACATTGACTGTTCCTTTACTGATTCCGATATCTGTATCACTTGTCTCACTAGATAATGTTGCAAAGAATCCAACTCCCATTGTTTCTCCGACATTTATTTTTTCACTTTGTTCTATCACTACATCTGAAATCACTGGCTTTGTGACATCTTCTGCAAAATCTGTTGCTTTGCTGTAATCATCAACACTACTATCATTTTTCCAAAGTGTAGATTTCCCTGTTTCTTTCGCTCCAATCATATTCCCTGAAAACATTAATGGAGTCCAGTTTGACGTTAATTTAATATCTCGAAAAATAATATAATTGGCATTGGAAGCATAAGTTACATTAGCTGCCTTATCAATATCTAAATTTGGATCAATCTTTCCTGTTGTCTGATCGACTCCACAACGTCCATAAGAATAAAACAATTCTTTTTCATGAACGCTATAACTTTTATCAGCTTCTTTGATTCCATCTGCTCCTAATTTATAATCCTCTGTTCCATTCTGATCTTTTTTCAGGTCAGCATCTCCTCCATATAACATGATAGGTTTCCCATTAGAATCTTCATCTACATTCCATTTTGCATCATGATGATATGCTTGATAAACAGCACCATAAACCTTATCTCCACTTCCAATCTTACGAAGCTGTTCCTCATTTCCAATCAGGATATATTTTTTATTTCCAATTGTTTTTACAACCTGTCCATTAAAATCTCGTCCTTCATATGTATCATCCGCAGATAAAGTTCTTACCTGATCTGCTTCTAGTTTCGGCTTATCCGAATTAAATTTGACAGATAGAACATAATTGTGTTTCTTGCTGTAAGTCAGATAATCTTTATCAGTTCCATTCGGATAGATCATCTGTCCCATTCCAAATTTCTTTGATTCATAATCAAGAGACATCACTGGTTCTTTTTCAGAATCTTCTTGAGTAAGTACCATTAACTGGTATGGATTGTAGATATAAATCGTATCTTTTTCTTTATTATATAATTCTAATTCTTCATTCTTCTTAACTTGCTCTCCTGTGATCGTTCCTTTAAAACTATCAGAGATATTCCAAATCTGTTTGGTATCCATGACGATATCATTCATCAACAGATAATCTCCATCTGCCTGATACGTCATAATCTTTCCATCTTTTTTTACAATATCACCTACACCAATGTTTCCACTTTTATCACCTGTATAAATTGTTTTCCCAGTACCGATCTGTTTTAATTGCTCGTAATTATAGATACAGATTTTTCCCTCTTTTATAAATGAATCAATATCTTTTGTTGTTTCATTTTCTTTTTTTTCAGTCGTACTAGCACTCGTTTGGGTTGTACTTGTTTTTTCCGTTGCAGTGGCCACAGAAGTGGTGTCCTTTTCAGATGTTGTCACCTGATTTTCTGTTTTTGTGGACTCTTGCAAACTATTTTGCACTGTTTCGGCACTGATTATATTCATTTGTGAAGTCAGAAGTGTAACACACAAGATCATTGCTACGATCTGTTTTATGAACTTCTTTTTCCTTCTCATTTAAATCCCTTACTTTCTTTTTCCATTCCGGCCTCATCACTGCGGCCAAAAAGCATGTTAATATTTTATCTGAAAAAGCTCCACATTCCCCATTTAGGATCATTCGAATTGCTGTTTCATGTTTTAATCTTTTCTTATATGGTCGTTCATTGATCAATGCATCATATGCATCAACCAACCCAACAACCTGTGCACAAACTGGTATTTCTTCTCCTTTTAATCCATCTGGATATCCACTTCCATCATACCTTTCATGATGCCATCTACATATATCATAGCTATATTGATTTAATTCTTTTGTTGTAAATGAATTAGGAAAACATAACGTCATCTCTGCTCCTACATATGGATGTTCTTTTACAAGCTCCATTTCTGCTTCTGTCAACTTTCCATGTTTATTTAAGATTTCAATCGGTACTCTGATTTTACCAATGTCATGGATTGGTGCTAAATGAGATACGTTTTCAATCTCTTCATCTGTAATATGATATTCTGGATAATTTTCTTTCAATTGCAGATAGACCTGCTTCGTATAAAAACTAATATCGTCCTGATGTTCTGTCTCGATCAGATTATTGTGATTTAATACTGCAACTAATAAAGAAACCATATCCCAATACTGTTTTGAAACATCTTTTTCATTTTGTCGAAGTCTCTGTTCCATTTCTACCATTGTATTTGGAATAACTTTTGCATTATGTAATGTTAAAATTGCTACATTTTCATCGGAATCTACATATTTTTTTAATTCCATCCAGACAAACAAATCTTCTTCTAAATCCGTCCTGCGTCTATAAGATATATCCTCTTCCCTGCATCCATTGATCAAATCTTTTCTTAATAGATCATAGGAAAGAAAATCTTTTATCTTTTGCTGATCGTTTTTGTAAACAAATTTATTCGTATAATTTTCTACAAACTGCTGATAACTTTTCCATTCTTTATGTTCCTCCTGAACGTCTTTGCAATGAGAATAAATACATTCATAAGAATCATTTTTTAAATCCACTTTTAAGATTACATAAAACCTTCCAAAATATTCATCTTTTCCTGGATGTATGATATCTGAAATCATGACGTTTTCCAGTCGGTTATTAAACGTATTCTGCAGGTCCAATAAAATCTTATGTACTTTACAGCAATCAGAATAATTTCTTGAACAATATCGATCTTTTTCTAGGCAACGACTAATTGCCATTGTTGATTCTGTACAGGAAATCACATCCTTAAGTGAAATATCCTTTGCTTTTTTTGCTATGGTATATCCACCATGAGTTCCTTCAGATGCAACTACCATACCGGCTTTTTTCAATTCTTTTGTTATCTTTGGAATATAACTTTCTGGAATTTTTAATTCTCTTGATAATTCTGCAGTGCGAATCGTTTGATTTTTTGATGCCAGATAACAGATTATCCGAATTGCATAATCTGTTGTATTAGTCAGCTGCATAATAGACACCTCTCTTTATGATTACTTAAATTTTTTCATCTCATCATCATTTCTTTTTGATTGATTACAACTTGGATAATCTATGTATTCATTTCATACAAATTCATTATAAATTTTTTATGTTTTTTTTATAATGCATAAACTAGGAAAACTTTATCGATGATTTTTGTCATTTTCGTCTCTTTTTATATTTTCAAAATTTATCTTACTTTTCATTACTATTATTTTTAATATCACACGTTAATAGTAGGAAATATTTATATCTTTTTTTGTTCATTTGGTACCATTTATATAAAATATTAAATACAAAAAAGGAATCGTATTTCTACGATTCCTTTCATTATTTTAGTTTTTGATTTAATTTATATATTAATAATCCATTTCTGATTGCGAGCATCTCAACTCCATTATCAAAATTAATTCCTGTAATTTCTTTAATCTTATCAATTCTATACGATACTGAACGATAATGAATATTTAAATCCTCCGCTGTTTTCTTTCGGTTCATATTGTTTTCAAGATAAATGGCTAATGTCAATAGTAAATCCCCGTGATGTTTATCCTCATAGGCCTTTAACTTTTTCAACGTTTCTGGTACATATTGAAGTAATGTATTCATATTATCATTTTCAAGAAATAATTGAAAAAATCCCATTTTTGAATATCGTACGACCGATACCGTTTCATCTCTTGAAATCCATCGTACAATCTCTGTACATGCAACTGCTTTTTTTGCCTGTTCATAAGAAGTCTTTAAATTATGACATCCTGTTACAATGCTTCCTATTCCAATCTGAAAATCAATATTTTTCTTTCTTTCCATTATATTTTTCTGAACTACTTGTTGAATCTCGGTCATCTGTGCATCATAGTCTAAATCCTTTTGTCTTGAATCAACTTTCTGGATCATTACGATCTGATTCATGTTGCGATAAATATGTTCTTCTGGCAACAATGTAATCAATTCACCTTCGATCATTTCAACTTCCCGCAATTGTTCTTTGGTATATTTTCCTTCTTTATTTTTAGGAATTGTATGGAAATCTACAACTCGGTATTGATCTTTTTCTCTTAATCCCAAAACTCTTGCTGCCTCAATGGTTTCCTCATAATTCAAAAGTCCATGAATAATATTATGTACAACATCACGTTTGTATTTTTTTCTTACTTCGTTTTGAGCAAATTTTGTAATAAAACTATATTGTAATGTAATGATCGCATTTTCTATCGCCATATAATCAAGTTCTGATAATGATCTATTTTCTTCCGTAATTACAATATAAGAATCTATCTCTTTTAAAATGTTGACCTTGATAATATATTGATAAATATCTTGTATTCTTTGCCTCATATATTTAAATTTTGTTATAATATTGGGCTTATATTCTTCTAGATTATCCATCAATATTAACTTGGACTTATCTAGTTTAGTTGAAATATAAGGATTACCATTCCCATGGTATATTGCAATCGGATTTTCAATCATCGTTTCTAAAAAGTCAATAATCCCTTTTGATTTGGAATCTGTTGTATGATCATCTAATACTAATGAATTGAAATTATCATGTGTTATTTTAAAATATTTAAGTCGTGCTGTTTCCTTATCATATATTCGCTCCATTACATCTCGAATAACTTCCCAGTAATACATATCAACCGGCATTTCAATTAATGGTAAATCATATTTCTCACAATATGATCTTAAGATTTCAAAATGATCTTTATTTAAATTCTGTTTTTTCTTTATTATAAAGCCACTGATTTCTTTCTTAAAAATTAATGCTTTCAAATAATTTTCAAATTGACTATCTGTACATTTTGAATAGACATGCAAACTTGTTATTAGAATTTCTCCCCCTGATAAAAAACGATCCATATCTTCTACTTCTATGATCCGAATCCCTTTTATCTCTCTACCCTTTCCTTTTTCTCCACATAATAACTGCATCGACGAAAATTTTCTCGCTTCTAATAAATCACTTATTCTATACACTTTTTCTTCCTCTCTAAAAGACATGACTTTTAATTGTTTAGTTTACATTATACCCCCCCCCGAATCTAATTGTCAATTTTTTCATATATTTTTAAATTTATTTTCAATATTTTAAAATTTATTTCTTGTCATAAAAAGACAGCGTATAGCGTAAAATGCATACTCTGTCCTTTTATTTTTTAACTATCAATTTTAAAATTTAAAGTTTTAATCAATAATTTAGTCTGCAGTCTTCGTTTAAGAGTTTCATCAACACAATAATGTTCCTGCCCAAATTCATCATACATTTTTCTTTTTGATAGTGTTTCAATATATCCATCATAATGCTTTAAGACTGCATAAACCGCATCTACATCTCCTTCTGTGGCGCTTTTAATTATCTTATATGGTAATAATTGATGTTCATATTTATATTTTGGATTCATCTGCTTTTTCCTCCATCACTTCCTTTAATATTTCTAAGGAACGTCTTCGATGCTCATTTACCGTACTCCGAACTAATTTCATCTTTCTCGCTATTTCTGCATCACTCATCCCCATAAAATAAGATAATAAAATCACATCTCTTTTTTTCTTCGTTAATAAAGTTAAAGCTTCTGCTATTAATGAATCCTTCACTTCAATATCATAATTTAGTACTTGAAATCTAAAACTTTCTAGATCGTATTCGTCCTGTACAAACAATTGATTCAACTCCTCTTGAGATAATTCTGATATCATAACCTCATTTTTATGTAAATATTCCATATGTCTTATATAATCTATTTTTTCCCCTTTTAATGCCAGCTTGCATATGCGATCAAATTGATGCCGAATTGTTTTCTCAAATTGGGAAGGAGATTTCCCCATAAAAGTTCACCTCCTTCCCATTTGAATATGTCAAGAGTGAAACCTACTTTCCTACTCACTCTTATCCCGATTCTTATAATCCAAATGTTCGGCTTTGATAAATTTTTACACAAAAAAAGCGCTTGGATAATCATATTGATTATCCAAACGCTTTTTCTCCATCTTGTTTCATTTAATTTACATTTATTAAATTTTATATGATGATGAATTCATTAAATATATATATATTATTTTATAATTGATCCTAATAAAAAGTCAATGATTTATATAAAACTATATAAAATTTTATCTATTGTATTCCCTTTTGGGGCATATCTTTATTTTCTATTTTATTTCCATCTAAATCTCTTAATTGATTATCTCCTTCTTCTCCATATTTTACTTCTGTTTTCGTCATTTTTTTATCTTTTTGATTTTTTACTTTTCTTTCTATACTTATATATTTTTGTGCCTGCTTTGCTTTCTGATCAGAACATGATCTTAGTAAAAAACTCATGAAGCTTAATAAAACCAATAGTCCAACTGCTATGATCAAAAATTCTTTCTTCTGCTTTCTATCCATAAAATATCTCCTTTCCTACTTTGAAATGATCCAGAATGGTCCTCCTGCATCTGCACCACTTCTTGCTTCATTGTATACAATATTAAAATCCCATGCTTTATTTCTTGTTTTGCTGCCACAATCAGCAACTAAGATTTTTCCATCGCTTGTTATACCTCTTAGTACAATATAATGCCCACCATTTGTAAAATGCCCCTTTGCCATGATTGCAACAACTAGCTTTTTTTCTGATAATGCCTGACTTAGTGCTGATCGATTTTTTCCAATTCCTTTGCATTTTAGATGATACTGCTTGGCTAATGCCGGAATCACAGAATGTGACCATCCTGATCCCTTTATATAATATCCATGTTTGGCTCCCCACTGGCATGTCGTTAACGGACTGACTTTCTTTGAAAGTGTACTGATACAGATTGCCATGCTTGTGGGACCACATCCTGCAGCACCAACTGTATTTCCACCAAAATCTGTACCACCCCATCTTGGATCAGCCTGTGAATAATACACTACATCACCCCCTCCATTTCCAGACAACATGGTAGTTCCGCCTACATTATTATATGTATAATATCTCATGACTAATTGGGCATGTTCTGGTGTTCCTTTTGCTCCTTCTGGCATTCTGGTCCGACTGTATTCCTGACTTAACGCAAGTGTATAAACACCGCCATGCTGATTAATCCATGTGATCCATCCTGACATTCCGTAATTATATCCTTGAAGTGCTACCATAATTCTTCCAATATCGTATGGATTTTCAACCTTTGCTGCCTTTAGAGCATCTCTTAGTTCCTGAATTCCAGCGTTAATCGAACATTCTCCATGTCCTTTCGGAATTCCTCCTGGACTATGACTGTGTCCACCATTATTATTTTTCGTCTGGATACAGTATAATCCATATGATCCCTCCGCTGCTTGCATTGGGTCTGGCTCTGCTCCTCCAGATTCCTGCATCATCAACGCTAATGCTAAATCTGTATATTCTCCAATCTTGTACTGATCGCAATATTTTTGTACCATTGGTCTCCATTTTTCTACCTCTGGGCTTAAACTTGCCGATTGTGTATTTTGATTTTGTATCGTAACTCCTGCTGAAAATATAACGATCACTAACAAAATGGGTAACAACAGACAAAAAAGTGGAAGTAATGCTGGCAGGATCATCCCCATTGCAGCAATGATTTGTATTTTTATTTTTGACAGAATCATATTCATTGGTACTGATGCAACTGTTTTTGCAATTTCTTTTCCTTCTTCTTCATCTCCCTGCACATACAACATACTGCTCTTTACCAGATTTAGTCCTGCCATTTTTCTTTGGTAGACACTTTGTTTCTTTACATCTTTTGCTATTTTTACAATCTTTTTTTCTATCTTCTGATCTACCTTGGATGTAATCTTCCCATAAATTCCTTTTGCTCTTTGCAGAATTCCTGTTTTTCTTTCCTTTGGAATTTTATGATTCGTAATCGTATTTCTTTTTTGATGGATGGATGGATTTTTCTTCTTTTTATAAGAACTTCTTCCCTGATGACTGATCCACTGCACATAAAGTTCTTCTTTCATTCTCTCGTCTTTATTGATCCGATTTAAGATTTCTTTTGCAAATTTTTCTTGTTCTGTCTGAGATAATCCAGAAAGAAGTTTCTTTCCTGGATGCTTTGCATCATGATTTTTGATCAGCTGTAGGATTTTTTGTACAGTAAGAAATGTCTTTTTCCCTTGTTTTACAGCTTTGACTCCGATTCTTGCTCCTTTTGATGTCACTGATCCTGCAATCATCAATCCCTGAACCATCTCTTTTTCCATTGGATCATCTGTTTTTTTGATTCCATCTTTGATCGTATTTTTTACAAATTGTTTTCTTACTGTTGTTTTTAACTCTGACTTCTCTGTTTTATTTAGCTTTAGTTCACTCTTATGTGTTTTTAGCTTCATCCAATCTCCTACCTTATTTCCTCAAAACTGTTGGTATTATAAAGTTGATACAACTTTTTCTCTGCCTCTGTTCCATTCTTTCTGTCCAAATAATTATTTAATGGCATAATATTTTTCCCAAACTTTAATAATCCTTGGCCATATTCACTGTTTGTAACATAGCTTAACTGGGCATTGGTAATATCTACGGTACGAAGTAATGTTTCTCGATCCGTTGGAGCCTGCTTTGCAAGATAGACAAATTCAGAGTTGGCCAACATTTCTTTTCCTTCTTCAGAGCGTAGAACCGTATCTACATTTTGTGTAATTCCAGTACAGATTCCCATATACTGTCGGTACTCCTTCCAAAACTTCTGCAGATATCCGGCAGAAAATGGATCAAGTAAAAGGTTATGAATTTCATCAATATAGATTCTTGTTGCTTTTCCAAGTTCATAGTTTTTCTTGATTCTTGCTTTGATATGCTCCAGTGTGATCAATAATCCCATTCCTCGTAGGGCTTCTCCAAGATCAGCTAAACCAAAACCGACCACTCTACTTGACATATCTACATTCGATTGATGGGAAAAGATATCCAGTGATCCACTGACAAATCGTTCAATTGACAGATTCAAAGTCTGTGCTTCTTTCTCTGGCATTCTTTCCAATTCTTTTGCAAAGTCAACCATTGTCCTCTGTTCTTTTTCTGCTCCTGAAATAATCGCTCCATACATCATTCGAACAGCACGATCGATCAGAGAACAATCAACTCCACTTAAATTTCCCATGGTAGCTTGCTGACAGATTCCATAAGCAAGGTCTACTTTCCCACCGATCACTTTTTCTGGACTGCTTTTTAATTCTTCCATATTTACTTCAAATGGATTGACATAAATATCACTACTTGATGTAATATTTAAAAATTCGCCTTTCATTAGTTGGCAGACATCCCGATATTCATTTTTCGGATCTAGCAAGAAAAAATCATCTTCCGAACCAATAAAAGTTTGTACAATCTCTCCTTTATTAAAGAAGCTCTTTCCTGATCCCGATGTTCCAAAAACAAAGCCATGGGGATTTTGCAAATTTTTTCGATCTCCACGTACAATATTTTTTGAAATCTGATTCACTCCATAAAAACAACCTTCCTGGCACATTTCCTGTGTAGAAAATGGGACAAGTGAAGCAACCCCATTGGTAAGCATTGCCCTTAATGTCTTAATCTGGCGAACTCCGATCGGTAATGCAGTATTTAATCCTTCTCTTTGCTGACAATACAAAGTTTCTAAAACAATTCCAAATCGACTGGCTGCATTGATCAAAGATAAGGTATTTGATTCTAATTCTTTCTTTGTATCGGCTGTTGTAATGATTGTGACACTGGTATAAAACATTTCCTGATCCATCTTTTGTAAAGAATTTAAGACACTTTCAACTTCATCATGTTCCTGTCGTTTTTCCCAGGTAATATCTGTAGAAAATTCTCCTCTCTTATTTCGCTGACGTTGCTGTTTTGAGATATCTCCTTCAACGCCCATTAATTTATTAGCAACAAATTTTGCAGAAACTTCTTTCGGTACTGGTATCACATCAACTGTAAATGTCAGATGTTGCGAAAGATCCATAATATCTCTTACAAAGTTATCTAATAATCCAGAAGGAAAATCTTTTACAAATAAAACTCTTGAAAATTTCCCTTCATCCTCAATAAAATCTTCCTTATAAGAAAGCTTCACATTACAGATGGTATTGAGATAATTCTTGCCTTTTTTAATTTCATCCCATGTTAATTGAAATTCTTCTTCCTTTCCCATGCGATAAAAATCATGCAGCGATTTTAATCGATCAATGGCATCCATAGCTGTTAACTTACTTCCAAATCTTCGAAAGGACTCTTCCAGATCATTCTCTAATGTTCGATAATATTCTATCGTTTTCTTATAATCTTCGGTCTGATGAAGAATCGTAAGGATCATATCCAATTCAATTCCTTGTTTTCCCTTAGATATTCTGTCATCTAACAGTTCGTTATAAGTTTCTCTCCATATGTCAAATTCGTCATTCTTCAGATCAAAAAGTGTCGTTTCTCGGAACTTTTGCATGTCTTTGTTCTTATTTTGTAAGGTCCATTTAAAACTGGTTCCCATCGAATTTAAAAATTTGCACCAGGATAAAATCTTTCCTTCCTTTTCTTCCTCATCTAAAGTTGCAAAAGGAACATCTTCAAACCGATAAGCCTTACTATAAGAAGCTTTTTCTCCTCTTTTTCTTTTTTTTGGGGTATGACAAAACACTCCATTCTTTGCAACAGCCGTAATATCTATCGTCTGTTGAATACTTTTTGGTATTTTATAGACTGGTAGATCTTCTTTGGTTAACTGATCAATTTCTTCATATTCAAATAATGGCATTCGTTGATTCCTCCATAAAAAAATAGATGGGACTCTTATGAGTCCCACCCGTTGATCTTATCGTTCCATCTTTTTTTCTTTTTTGTGATTTAGAAATCTTGCTTTCTCTAATTGAAAATCTGGGCCTTTTACCTCATACACTTCGTTTGATAAAAATTCTGATGGCTCTACAACTTGATAATTTACCTCTAATACTGCTTCTTTTAAAGCAAATAAGTCCAATGGTTCTTCTACAAAACTCTGATCCACAATCAATACTTCATGGATGGAACTTGGCAAAACGTAATACCCATTTGGAAATTCCTTTTTTAAATCTTCCTGTACCTGTGGATACAAAATTGTAGATGCACCATTTAATCCTTCTTTATTACTTAATGAATAGACTGGCAATGCATCATTTTTATCGACTCTGATCTCATGTCCTGGTGGTATTTGTCCATTTTTTTGAACACCTTCCGTAAGGGCTGTAAGATTTTGAAAACTAACAGGAAATACTTTTTCTGTATTTTTCATAGACAACTGATACAATTGTTCTTCATTCAATCCAATACTATTTGCAATTTCATTATTAATCTCCATACTTCCCATTCCAAATTCATTTTGGAATGCGATCAAGCGATACTCTATCAAAAAGTCTCCTACTTGCCGACAAGGACAACTAGATAACTTATTGCGGTTTTTTTCTGCATTTACCATTCGAAAGAAAATCCGATCAGTAAATGAATCCATAAATTTTGTACTAACACTATTGGAAAGTTCACTTACCGTTTCCTGCAAAAAAGAATTAATACTTGCATCACCTTTACAATATTTTTCATATAAATCTTTAAAGTAGACCATCACTGGCATATCCACTAATGCACCCGTATCTTTAAAAACTAATCCTTCTATCGGAACTCCATTATTTTTTTGCTGCCATGTTTTTGAAGATACCACCATCTCCTCTGATACATATTCTCTTATATGAAGCTCTACATATTGAGTGAACTGGCTATATGTCATCATTTGATGTTTCCTCCTTCTTTCGTTCTTCAATTTTTTTTGAAATTTCACTGAAATATTTTTTCTTCTTTTCTGGATTTCTTACTTCTACTTCAATTACCATTTCTTCTTCCTGATTCATAAAAGCTCCTTTCATCAAAAATGAGGTATCAAAAACTGATACCTCATTCTTACTTTTTGTTATTTTTTCTTCTTTTTATAGATAATCGCTGCTGCAATTCCTGCAAGGATAATCGCCACTGCATATGGAGTTGCATTTGTCATATCCCCTGTTTTTGGCATACTGCCATTGGTTCCATGACTACTAGAAGGTGTCGATGGTGTGGAAGTTCCTGGTGTTGTTTTCGTTGTTTTTGGTACTTCAACTGTCACCTTGGCTTCCCCTCCATTGATTCCTTCTCCATTTACATTGGCTTTATTAGTTAATGTTTTCCCAAGTGCTCCTTTTAAGACTTTTGCCTCATAAGTAACAATCACTTCTTCTCCGTATTTTAATGTTGGGATTTTGACTTCCATCTTATTGCCATCTACATGAATGGTATAGTCTGTAATTCCCTCAACTTTAATACTTTTTTCATCTAATTTCAGCTCATCTGGAATCTGATCTCTGATCACCACATTTTTTGAAATTATGTTTTCTTTTTTGAGTCCAACTTTTACTTTATATTTTACTGTGTCTCCCACTTTATACCTCTTCTGATCTGCATCTTTCGTGATCGTAACATCCTGTTTCTTTACATCCACTGTATTATCCGCTTCTACTTCTTCTGCATTATCACCCTTTGTGATCGCAGTATTTTGATAAGTTCCAGTCTTTGCAAAACTTACCTGATATGTTACCTGCAGTTCATCCTTGCTTGTCATATCCTTTCCAGTCTCAATCAAAAATTCAGTTTCATTTGCTGTGATCTTACAATCTTTTGTAATATCTTTCTTATTTAATGTAACTGCAATACTATCTGAAACAATGCTGATTCCATCTCCTGTTGCAAACTGGTCTTTTACAATCACATTTTTTGCTGTCGCATCAGATTTCTTTTCTTTAACAGTTAAAGTATAAGTTCCTGTATTACCAACTGCATACTCCTGCTTATCAGAAGATTTTTTAATACTTAATTCTGGTGTAATTTCTTTCACTTCTACCACATTATTCGCCTGATCTTCATTCGTATTATCAGCCTTACTTACTGCAGTATTGGTATACTGCCCTTCTTTTTCAAAGTTTACCTGATAATCGATGACCAATTTATCTTCATCTGTAAGGTCTTTTCCTGTTTCAATCTTAAATTGGTTTCCTTCTACACTGATCTTGCATTCCTGTGTGATATCTTCCTTATTTAATAAGACTTTCAAGCTTGATGTGTCATATTTCACACCTTCCTGCTGTACAAATGTATCCGTTACAACAACATTTTTTGCAATCAGATTTTCTTTTGTCTGTTTTACAACTAGCTCATAGATTCCATTTTCACCGACATTGTACTGTGTCTTATTTGATTTTTTCGTGATTTCTAAGGCTGGTGCTTTCATTTTCACATCGGCATCATCCTGTCCACCACCAGATGGTATCAATTCATCGTCCTTGATCAAATCTCCGTTTGTATTTTTTGTTGCTGGAGCACTGAATGTATTTTTCAGGTCTGTGGATAATGCTGCCTCATCTGTGATTGTAGCTTCATAGGTAACAATCATCTTATCTGTCCAATGACTCATTTCCTTGTATGGAGAAATTCCGATACATGGAATATCTGAATTGTTCATATTATATGGTGTCTGAATACGAAATCCTGATCCATCCTCTGCATAAGTAATATCAAGATTACTTGTCACATCTTTTCCTGCAACTAAGACTGCAACAGATCCTTCCTTGATTTCCAATCCTTTTGATTGTACTTCATCTTTTAAAAGTAAATCTCTCATAAAAGTTCCAGGATTGCGATTTGTAATGACTACTTTGTATCCAACACTGTCTCCCACTTTATATTTGCTACTTGGTGCTGTTTTTTCTACATCAATTTTTGGAGAATTTACATAAACCTGCTTTGCATCTTTCTTTTCTGGAATTCCTGCAGCAATGGCTGTGGCCGTATTATCAATCACAGTACCATTGCTGGCTGTCAATGCTTTTGCATCATACTCAATGGTGATTGTTTTTCCAAATGGTAACGCATAATCTCCTTTTGACTTCAGAACCCATCCATTGCCAACTTGCTCGATCGTATAGTTTTCTGCATCGATTCCACTCACTTTTACACTCGAAAAGTCAAACGCTACAGAATCTGGAAGAGATACATCTCGGATCACAAAATAAGCTGTATCTGCTTTCTCATTTGTATTGTTTACTTTCACGGTATAATGAATGATATCGTTGACCTGATGTTCATAACGGTTCACACTTTTCACAATGTGAAGTCCTGGTGTCTGATCCGTTGTTGTGCTTAAATGAATTTCTGTCTCTGGACGATTTGTGATAGAATTCACTCCATTGATTTCCACATAAGCCACATTATTTTCTTTTAAGACTGTCTTATCTTCAGAATAATGTCCATGTTTTTCCCAGGTTTCTTTCAATGTCTGCATTTGTTCTTCCGTTACATCGGTAGGAATATCCATCTGCACATTGATCTCCATGGTATACGCTGCATTTTTATAGAAGTCTTTGTTATTTTTAGGATCTTTTAAGGATGCCACAACATGATTTCCTGCTGTTGTAATATCAAACCATTCTGATACATCATTTCCCTGATCATTGATGACTTTCACAGAATTGATCTTCATACATTCTTCAATCTCATCACGGAACACAAAGCTGTCATAAGGTTCTGTGGCATTTTGAGCAATCTTTTGTGTGACTGAATAGGTCCAGTTACTTCCAAGGTCTCTCACATTATTTTTTATAACCTTTGATTCATCCTGATCAGAAACAGTTTTCTTTGGTCCTTCAATGTTTGTCTTTACCTGATTTGTTGGAAGATTTTTTCCATCGATGATGGTCTTTGCGCTATTATTTTCGGTAATTGTATTTTCTGTTTCTTTGTAATGCCCATGTTCTTTCCATGTATTTCTGAGTTCTTCCATCTGGCTTTCTGTTGCACCGTCTGGAATATTCATCTGCACATTGATTTTTAATCGATATACCGTATTTTTATAGAAATTGGCATTTTTACTATTCTTTAGTTTCGCTACAACTTTATTTCCACTGCTTGTAATCTTAAACATAGAAGTTACATCTGTGACTTTCGCCTCTGCATTTTCTGCTTCGACTCGAATGGAATTAATTTTCATGCAACTTTCTATCTGATCTTCAAAACTGAAATTATCATAGTAAAAATTGGATGGCATGTTAGATGGAATAGACTGTTCTACGGTATAAGTCCAATTTCCCCCTAGATGTTCTACGGTGTTTTCTTTCACATCTTTCTCATCTTGATCTGTAACGGTTTTCACTGGGGATGATGGCTCAAACTCTGTCATAGACTGTCCTGTTCCTACATACTGTTCCTGATTTGTTGGTTCTTCTGGTTTGATACGTCCAAAGGTATAAACAAATGAATTGTCTTCAAAGATAAATCCAACCGCTGTTTTAGCTTCTCCGCTGTAATTGATATCATTATCTGCATAATAGAAATTTTTATTTCCATTTTTTAAATAACTTAATGTTGTATTGTTTGATACATACTGCCCATCAATCTTTGATGCCGATACACCAATGTACTGTCTGGTATCAATATCTGTAAGAGTAACATTGGATTTCAAAGTGACTTTCTGACTGGTTCCTGCTTTATAAAAAACATTATTCACTGTCATTTCTTCAATGCCGATATATACTGCATCTGTGATTCCTGATCCTAATGCAATATAACCATCCTGATTTTTATATTTCTCAATTGCTGTGATTGTTCTTACAAGATCAACCTTGACCCAATGTCCATTGCTTCCATCGGAATTGCACTGATAAACAGTCAAATCGGAAATCTTAATCTGAATGTTGTTTGCTGTATTCTTACTTGTCTTAAACCAAGTATATTTTTTCATAAAAGCCAGCAATTCTAAGTCTTCACCATTGAATTTGCTTGGAGCTGCACACTTTGTTCCTTTGGTTACGGTTACTTTCGTTGCACTTGTTTTTTGCAATTTGAATCCATAAGAAGCATCTACTTTCAGTGCCTTACTTTTATCCGATTCATAACTGGAGAATCGATGCGTCATCTGATCCCCATTTTTATCGGTATTTTGCCACTTATTCTTTGTACTGTCATTCTCTGTAATCTTATAAGCATTTCCCATGCTCGTCTGTGCTGAGACTTGCTTTATCTGATTCAAACCAATATTATTTAGACACATTACAGCCGTCGCTATAATGCATGCTATTTTTCTCGAAATTCTTTTTAATTTCGATAAGATATTGTGTTTTTTCATGTCTTCTTCTCCTTTTTAATGCATTAAAAAAGCACCTCCTTCGGTGCATTGTTTCTGACTTGTATTTTGGGTGGACCACGCTGACACATCATTTTCCTCCTTTTTGGTACAAAAAAAGCAGATATACTAAACATATATCTACTCTTTTGATTCATTTATTGTATTTGTGGTGCGATTCCAATTGTTCCTGCCATTAACTGTTCACTCACTGCATAATAGATCACAGGTTTTTGATTCTTATATCCTACAATCTTAATACCTAAGTATGACAAATCTCTGGAACTTTTATAAGTTGGTGCAAATTTGCCTGTCTGGCCGGACTTAATTTTTCCTTCATAGGTTGTTGGATCATTACAATCTGGTGTTGGAGTATTTCGTAAATCTCCTGTTGTTGCTGTGATATAATACAGTGTGATTCCATTCTTTGCATGATACCACTGCCACTGATTATCACTTTCCGTATCCATATAATAGCTGATCCATCCATAATATCCTTGTCCATGACCACTTGTTGCATTCATAAATGCACGACCACTGCTTGTTTCAATGATTGTCTTCGAATCATCATACTCCATTCCTGCTTCATTCATCTGCTTTTCTACCGTAGATAAATTGATCGGATCGTCAAAACCTGGAACTTTTCCTGTATATTTCTTTCCATCTGCTGTGGTATACTGTGTTTTTTTCGTATTTTGATCTTTTTTAGTGGTCTTTTTATTGTATGCACTGCATTTTATAGATTTTATATATTTTCCTTTTTTATTATACAAAGAAATTTTTGCTACTGCATTTCCCACAGGTTGCCTCATGTGAACTTTAAATGTTCCTTTTACTTTACTTGCTTTTGTTTGATAACTTTTATTGTTCACAATCACTTTGATTCGATATCCTGGTCTCGCATATCCTTTGATCATTTTATTTGTTGTTGAAAACTTTTGAACCTTTATGAATTTTGTTAATACATGGATTTTCTTTTTTGAAATATATCTCTTTCCTCGATATACCTTAATATAAAAGCTCTTTCCAACGCTTTGTTTCGGAATTCTTAATCGGAATTTTCCTTTTCGGTCTGCTTTTGTTTGATACTTCTTTTTCCCGATCTTTACTTGAACCCGATATCTCTTTTTTGTTTTCCCGTTGATTACTTTACTCGTTTGATAGACAGGATTTATCTTGACCTTCTGATTTGCTGCACAAACATTGATCGGTACCGCCATACAAAAACACATTGCGAAAATAAAGAATCGTTTCATATACACCCTCCTAATCTTTTATTTTTAACATCTGCTTTTAATAAAAAAATTATATCACATGTTTTTACAATTTCCAAACTTTTTTGAAATTTTTTCCTATTTTGTTTCATATTCAATGTCAAACTGACTTTCCTGATTGGTTACTTTGGAAGGTGTTTTCTTTTTTTCTGCTGTTGTCGTTACTGTTTCCTGCTTTTTCTTTTTGTATGTGGTACTCTTTGTAGGTTTTGTCTTTTTCTCCTGCGTGGATTTTTTTCTTACTGCAGTTGTACTTTGCCTACTCCTTGTTCGATAAGTCTCTGTTTCTTCTTTTCTTATGATTCTTCTTTCTGTCGTTGTCTCCTTTCTTGTTTGTGTTATCTTTTCAACCTTTGGTGTTTGTGTTGTTGATTGATCGATTGATTTTTTATTTTGTTTTTCTTTTTTCTGCTTTTTTTGTTCCGTTGTTGTCTTTTCTTGTTGTTTTGTCGTTGGTTCTTTTTCTGATTCTTCTTTTGATAATACCTGTGTACGAATTGCTTCCTGTTTTCCCTCTGCCTCTTGCTTTTGTTTCACTTTCTGTGGAAGAATCGTCATGGCTGTCATGAAAATTCCAACAACAATCCCTATGAGCATTGCCATCTTGATCATCCTTTGTATTGGAAATTTCACTTTCTTCTTTGGAATATCATTTTCTTGTGCTTTTTTCATAGAAATCTCTTCTTCTAAAATTTCTAGTACACTTTCTTGTGTTTCCTCACTCTGATAGGTAAGCTGTTTCATTTTTTTGAGTGCATACATTTTTTTCTGATATTCCATTTCAGACATTCCATTTCGTTGATGGTTTCCAATATATATAATGGCAGAGGCTGGAATCACACCACACCATCCGGCAATGAACAGATCAATATGCAGCAATAACCCTAATGGCAGTATGATAAGGACACAACATAAACCTCCCAAAAAGAAAAAAAAGCATTCGGAAAGCGTATATCCTAAGAAGAAATTATGTTTGTATCTTCCAAAGTCTTTGTTGATTTCTATACTGATATGCTCCATATGTTCATTTCCTTCCTATCTTTATAGTCCGAGATTTTTCCGAACTAAGTTTTCTGCTCCTTTGGTAAGTCCTACAGTTAATGCAATCGTAAATGTTTTCTCAATTAAAACCGCCATCGCCTTGACTGTATCTGAATTTCCTGTCTTTAATCCCAAATCCAACCCCGATCCGATAAATTTACTACAGACAAACAATGTCATGGAGATGGCTACTCCTTCCAACGCATAGGTAATCATATTTTGCAAGTTTGCTCTGGCTACATGTCCCATTCCTCCACCTGCCACACCTGCGATTGCTAATGCTGAAAATGGTGCGGATACATAAACTTTAAAGAATCTGGAATAAACCGTATAAATCATAACCATTGCCAAAACAATGACAACAACCAGACAGATAAATCCAAATATCAAAAGCACAATGGATTCAATGGGATCGACTTTTTCAAATAGCTTTAACTGTTCTTTCGATAAACTCATTTTCTTGACTCCACCAGTTAAAACTTTTCCGATCAGCCATGTTGCTGCAGAAAAGATTGCATCAATAATATAAAACGTATTGGTCAATAGCCATTCTGCAATAGATATTCTTGCAAACAACTTGATTGCCATTTCAATATTCATCTCTCGTTTTAAATCCACTTGATTTTTTACAAGTCCCATCGCAAAACATAAACTGACGGCAATTGTTCCGACTGTAACAAAATATGGATTGATCTTTTGTACCGCTTTCCAGATTTCTCCGTCTTTAAACTGTGATGGCGATTCCGTCAAAAGTGCGTAAACACTCTTCATAAAAGTATTCCATACCTGAAATCCAAATTTCACAGAATCCGACATATCAATATCCGGCAAGATACTTGCAATCATCTGCTTTCACTCCTTTCGGTTTGCTTACTGTAATCCAAGATATGCTAAAACAGCTCCTACCGCACTCATTAAGATTCCTCCACCCATTCTCCATAATCCAGAGGACATCTGTGAACTATCATGGTTTCCCATACCTCTTCCTGCTTCTGCTACTCCTAGTGCTGCCTGAACAATTCCATAGACAACGACCAAGCTGACTACCAAAGTTCCAAGTTTTTTAAGAGATGCCAATGGATCACTTTTTCCATCAGCATAAACATAGCGTATAGAAAGTCCATAACTAAGTGTTATTAAATATGGAAGTTTCTTTTTGATTTCTTCTTTTAGTTTTCTTAAATTTTTTTGTAACATCTTCTTCTCCTTTATGATTGCTTACTAACTTGTAAAATCCGTTGTATTTTAATCTGACGTTCGATTTCTTCTTCATCCATTGCATCCCAGATATAAGATTTTACAATCTTCTCTGGAATTTCTGCTTCCACAGCTTTGACGATCACATCCATGTATGTCTTTTGGAGTTGCGTTTTTGCCAAAATTTCTACTAAAGATAGCGTTTCAAAATCTTCTGGAAGTCCTGCTTTCCACTCTCTTTTTCTCTCCTTCTCTTGTTGTTCTTGCTGTTCTTCCCCCAATTGTTCTGCCTTTTGTATCCACTCTTCACTTGGGAATACATGTTTCCCTGTTTCCAATAATTCCATAATCATCTCATAAGTTAAGACAATCTCATTTTTTCTGATTTCTGAAACATCTTTCCATTGGATCGACTGGGATTTCCTATGAAAATATGGCTTTCCAAACAAACCTGACTGCTTGGCTCTCTTATGTTTTGTAGCATCCAGTTTTTTTCCTTTGATCGGATATTCACCTCGGATCATTACAATACATTCTTTATTATCCATACGTCCAACTTCATCGGGTGTCATCAATTCCCTGCCCATTCGATCTTCACTTTGAGAGCTGGACCCTGATTTTCCTCTGGTCACACTACTGCTTTTCTTCCAAATCGTCTGTTTTCCTAAAGATTCTGAAATAAATTTTTTTACTTCTGGATCAGTACCGCCTAAAAATAATAAGGTATCGCAGTTCGCCAATAAGGTTCCTGCAGAATCTTTGTATAACGCTTTAATCTGTGATTTATCCTGAAAGATTGGAACCACACCAATATTTCTACTTCTGCAGGTTGCTTCAATATCAAGATAATTGCTTGGCATTGAAATATTCTTAAATTCATCAAAATAGCACTGCACAGGGATTGGAAGGTGGTTATTATATTTTCTTGCAGATGCATATAGAATTTGAAACATCTGTGTGTAAAGCATTCCTGGAACAAAGTTAAAACTTTTATCATCATCTGGAATCACAATAAACATTGCTGTCTTTGTTTTTTGATCTCTGACTCCATTTACCATTTTCCCTTCTCCCAATGCATATAAATCCATCTCATCTTTTTCAAAAATCTTCTGGATTCCTGGTGACTCAAATGGAAACAATCTGGAATGTACGGATATGATGACACTTCGCAGGGTATCTCCTGCTCCTGACATAAATTTACGATAAGTCCTTTTTGCAATATGGTTATCATCTAATGCCTGAAACCGATAATCAAGCGGTGACTTCGCTCCTTCTTCTTCCATTACCTTCGCTTCACTAATAATCATCAAGAAAGTATGGAAATTTCTTGGCAGATATTGGCGTTCTGCTTCATATAAGACATAAAAAAAGACCGCCTGCATAAACAGCGATTCACTCTTTTCCCAAAACGGATCTCCTTTTTGAGCACCTTTGGGTGTTGTATTGTCAATAATATTCGATATTAATTTTAAAACATCATCGTCTTTTTCTATGTACGCAAATGGATTATACCCATCGGATTGTTCTGGATTGATCACATTTAATATTTTAATCTGATATCCTTCTTCCACTAAAACATTGGTATAATCCCGAACAGTATCCCCTTTGGGATCTGTAACTACAAAACTCATATTGGCCTGCATTAGATTTGGACCAACAAATCGGAATGTTTTTCCTGATCCTGACCCACCTAAAACTACAATATTTCGATTTAAACCACATCGTTTATCCGTCATTAATGAAAAATCTTGTGTAAATAAGATATTTGCTTCTTCATTCTTATCACTTAGTCTTTTTCTCATTTCTGAAACATTTCCCCATTGGGCTGTTCCATACTCTTTTCCTATCATCATTGTTTTTCTACATAGAAAACTAAGAATATCAACCAACAGAAAAACCATAATTCCGATTAGTATTGCTGGAAAACTTCGTTCATTATAATAAGAAGAAACTTGAAATGGATGTTCCATGATCTGATCTAAATGTTGTTCAAACAGTTTCATTCCATTCATAAGAATATCCTGATTTTTTTGAAAAAATCCATCCAGCAGATAATTGACCATATAGCTTAGATATGCAATGATCGGAATACAAATCCACGAACCAAAGTTATATTTATTCTGGTTCATTCACTGATTCTTCCTTTTCTTTTTCTAAGTCTTCTGGTCTTTTCATGATGTATTCTCTCATTTTTTCCTGATAGGCTTCCAGAATGATTTCTTTTAATAAGTTGCCAAATTCTTTTGTGATTGGAGAACAGATACTAACATATTCTTCCCCTTTTCGAAAAGATGGCATCGTGATAAACATTCCCTCTATACTATCCATGATTCGAATACTATTTACCGCAATCATATTTTTAATATTAATTGTTGCATACGCACAAAAGTTACCTGGTTCTTCTACTGGATATATCTTGACTGTAATATCTTCTTTCTTTATTTCTTCTTTCAAACTTAGTAAATGTTCATACTCTGTTTTAATCTTCTGAAAAATTTCCTCTCTGACCTCTCTTGTCACTGGAAATGCAATATTATGATATTCATGATCTTTTCGTCTGGCAGATGGCATAGATAGAAAAATTCCATGGGTTGATTCCATTAATTTCACACCTCGAATTCGGAAGCACTCATTTAGAATGATCTCACAGATTGCCAACGTATGATCATTTTCTTTGTTAATTAACTGCATATGATTGATTCGAATATTCATTGTATTCCCCTTTTATCTTTGTTTTGTATTTATCTTGCTTGGTTTCTTTTGTGTAAACTCTGATCTTGTCACATCGTCAAAGTTTCGTTTTAACTGCATTCCATTCCTATGATAAAGACTTCGATTCATAGAATCATATACCGTATACTCCTTCTTTAAATCTAAACGCCCAAGATAAGTCTTCCCACCATCTGTTAAGATTAAATCCTTCATAGGAATTGAAACAAACTTATCTTCTTCTCCTGGAATACGGAATGTCATTTGTGTTTCATCGGACAATTTTTTGTTTAGCAATTTCTTATTACAAGTGATTGCTACCGCATTTCCTTTTGCAAAATCATCTAAGAAAACTTTGTTTTTAAGTTCTTCCATATCGTTTTCTTTTGCTTGACTGGGAAGTTTTTGATTGGCTTCCTTTTCAAGATCGATATTCATCTCTTTTGCTAATGCATCTAAATCTTCCTCTGTAATATGATTCATTGCATAATCTTCCCAATTAATGATCTTAAAATCTTCCATAGAAAACTCTCTTTGATTACGCTCTACAATGGATTGCAGTCTTAAAATATCTCTTTCATCGATTACAAACTCTGCGTATACATCATTTTTATTCAGATCTTGCAATGGACAATATGGAATTTCTGCCCGGTGCATCCAGTCAAAAAACTTTTGTTGATCTGCTTCATTGATTCTTATCGGAATTCTTCTTTGAATCTGATCCATTGATACTGCCCCAGGCTGTCTTTTCCATGCATTCTTTATTTTCGGTGCTGTATACAATGCACTCATTTTAATTAATTTAGCCAATGCTTCTAAAATCTGTCTGGTTAATGTCACTCCTTTATCTACTACGAATGCCATTGCCTGTCCAGTCATCATTGCCATTTGAATTCCTTCCTGCATTTCACTCATGATCATCTTCCTCTCTGCTTTGATTTTTTCTTTTTAGGAATCATGTATTCTGCAGTTTCTTCCTTTACATTCTTTTCTTCTGCCGCTATTTTTGTATCTGAGAATGGTTTTATTAACTCATGTTCCCTAAAACTATAACTTTCTCCTGTTCTTCCACCAATAATAATATGATCTTTTACAAAGATTCCGATAAGCTCTCCTGCCTCTTTCATCCGTCTAGTCATTAATAAATCCTGTCTTGATGGTTTTACACTTCCACTTGGATGATTGTGCATTAAAATGATGGAATGTGCATTGGATAATATCGCACTCTTAAAAATTTCTCTCGGAGAAGAAACTGTCTGGTTTACTGTTCCCATAGAAACAATATTGGCATTTTGAACAACCCCATGTGCATCCAAATTTAATACACACAAGACTTCTCGATCATAGTCTTTGATCTCATTTCCCAAGATTTCAACAGCATCCTGTGGTGAATGGATTGGTTTTTCATTATATACAATTCGATCCTGTATCAATCGGATTTGTACGATTTCAAGTCCTATTTCTTTTGTTTCCATCGACTTACCTTCCATCAAATATAATTTCCATCATTTGTCCTTCTTTGAGCTGTTCCACCTCATTTCTTAACTCTTCCATCTTAATAGTACGAATTTCTTTTTTATGTACGACACGCTCTAATGCATCATGTTTTTGCTGCTCATAATCCTGTCTCATGCTATCAATCCGCACTGATACATCATCCAGCCCATATCCTTGTTCTAATAATGCCTGCTCTAGCTGCTCATAACTGGAATACCCATAAAAATTTAAAGCCTCGTCATTATTTGAAGTCATAGTTCTCACCTGCTTTCTTTTTTGATTAAGTTACAAATGGCTTCCATCTTTTCGATTCCTATTCCTGGTATCATAATCTTTAATAAGTCTTCCTTGGAATATCCTTGTTCCAGTTTGTCGGAGATAAAATCTATCTCTGTACTTTTTAGTTGTAACAATGCTTCACCGAATTTTTCATCTATTCTACATTTTTGCTTCTCATATTTTCTTGACGTTAAAAGATTTTTCCACTTTGAAGTTCTATTCTTAGATTTTTGGTCCACATCTTCTGATGCCATTTTTTTATTTTTTGTATATTTGACCTGCAAATAAGCATAGATTGAAGAATCAATGACTCTTTGTTTTTCATCTTTTCCTTTTACATCTTCCTGCAGTTTGGACAGAAAAAATTCCATCAGCTTCTCTTCTGATAGATTATGATTCTCGATCAAATATATACATGCACCCCAAAAAGTAGACTCCATCTGCTCAAAGTTGTACTCGCTTTGATACCATTGACAAAAAGAACGGAATATTTCTATATACTGCTTTGCTTCTTGTTCATGCCCTGTTTTTCTTATTTTTTCTACCGCTTCTAATGAATTCACATAGCCATCCCTCCTTCAAAAAATGGTACAAAAAAAGCACGTCTCCTATAGGACATGCTTTCTTGCCTCGTTTTACAATTATAAGATTATCATAACAAATGTTTCATTTTGTCCCATTTTTATTTAAAAATGAATATTTTCGAAACATCCACCACATATTTATCCGAAATTTTATAGATAATTTTTCCTCTTGTGTTTCTTGTTGCATAACCTCTTTAATATACTCTTTTCCTGCAATTTTTATTGCCTCTTCAAATTTCATAGTATCCCCTTTCTTTGTTATATCTAATGCTCCTTTATGCTTTTAACTACAATCATCTATAAAAGGGGAAATTCTTTCTCTATTTTCCTATTTTAATTATCTCTAAATTGACACAGGGATTCATTACACTATATGTTATATTTTTCTTTTGTTCTTCATATAAACATTGTGGCCCTGTTGCTGATTTATCCTTAACATATGTTCTATAATGAAGCAAATTATCATCTCCAATATCTTGATCATTTTTATATCTTCCAAGTATATCTGTATTTGTCTCTCCCGTTACTAAAATATTATCAAAAGTACTCTCATTTCCGTAAATTTGATTATCATCTTCTTTTACCAATAATAAATATATCTTTTCTGGCATAGCATCAAAATTATCTTCAACCTTAATATATGCATATGATAAATTTTGTTTTGGATCATCTTCGCATATTTGTTGTCTAACACCTGTTATACTATGTCTTCTATTTTCTATAAATTTATCCTTCTTGTATTCTTCTTTAAATACACTTATAAATTCGTCCCATATATCAAGCATAAATTGGTTTGTTTGTTTCAACTGTTCATCCAATTCAACTCTATCATGTTGCTCATTTTTACGAAAAAAAGCTCCAATCTTTGTAATATTATTACTTCCTAAAATTCCCATTGCTAACTTATTAGCAATGTTTACTGTATGTTTGGTTCTATTATTAATTGCTTCTATGTATTTAAAATCTTTTGACTCATTAACTTTTTTTAACCATTGATACATTTCAGGAAATGATGTCTTACACCAAGCGCTTGTTTTAAATGTTTTTGTCATCATTTGAATATCAACTGTATCAACTTTTTTCTCTTTATTAGCTAATAACCCTGCATTAATTATCTGGCTCATTGAATCAAATGCATTCATAGAATATTGAAAAAAATCTCTTAATAATTTGTCAAATAAAAACCACGGATCAATTTTTTCTCCAGCTACTCGAATTTCATATGTTGGCAAATCCTCTTGTTTTATTGATAATCGTTTTACTTTTGTACCATTTTTCAACGTATCGTCATAAAATCTTGTTTCCATTTCTTCTTGCCATCTATCCGTTTTTATCTCCAACTTATCAATAATTTTATTAATAATATTTACACAATAATTTGCAATATTAATATTTTCTTGTGTATATTCAATGAATTGCCATGCTGAATAAATTTTATGTTCAATTAAATCTTTTTGTAACTCTTCACAATATTCCATAATTTCATCTCCCTATTTTTCATCTTATTTAATATTTGCCTGTCCAATAAAAATATAAGTATTTAACGACTCCTCTTTTCTTATAGATGCTTCTTTACTAGATAACCCTCTTATTCTAAACCATTCTGGAATATAAAAATTAATACATGGATATTCTTTTTGATACCATTCAATTTGTTTCTTGGCAAATTTTAAAAAATTTTTATCTCTATGTAATTTTGTTAATTCTTTTCTACTCAACTGCCCTATTATATTTTTTCTCTCTGATCCTGCTGGATATACTTCCCCTGTCCACGCATTTAATCTATATCCATTTTCTTTTGAATGTGCATGTGGTACCGATGGTTTATCATCTGGATCTCCGATTTTAAAAATCCACACACAATTATATAATTTTTGTCTAACTGTGTATCTTCGTAAAGTCATATTATTTTGTTCATATCCAGAAAACATTTTCATTATTCATTCCTTTTTACTTACATATAAATAATTTTCTACACTAGGCTGCCAGTTTATATATCTGACAGCCTATAATGGGAATTGAAGGGATCGAACCTTCACAGAGTTTTCATGTCATGTTAGCTTTGACTTTCTCATAGCTCCTGTATATATAGATTGCAAAATTCCCAAATTCTCTGTTGCCCACCATAATACCTTTTATATTTTCTATTATTGTCATAATCGTACCTCCTGATAATATAAATCTCATTTGAAATTTGTTTTTTATTTCATGCGAATATATGACAGAGCAACATGCAAAAGCTACAGCTAACAATCCTAACCATGACTAATTATTAAATTTTATCTATACTTATTTTAAATCAATTGCTAAAAAATGTATATATGTTTTTATTAAATAATCCTGAAATATCTCCACAAATATACCACTGTTCCTTTACCGGAATATATTTAAAAAAATAGGTTTCTTTTTTAATATCTGATGCCTCATCTATTTTAATTTTTCCACGATAAATCACACTCTGATATTCATTATGCTGATCATCTGTTTCAACCAAACAATCCATAACCAACATTTCTTCTAAATAAAAGATCTGAATATCACCTCTGCAATTTGATATCTTTAAGTATGTGTTATCTGTAATATCAACTAATTTTGTTTTATATAATTGGTATCGCTCGTACATAAATAATTTCACCTCATATGATATTATACAAGAACATACGTTCTTTTTAAATATCTTTCTGTAAAATTTATTTTTTTGAAAGCTCTTTCTCTTTATTTTTTTGTTTTTTATTTTCTATTTCTCTCATAATACTATATGTCATTTGTTTTTCTTTCCGAATATCTTTCAATACATTATTTATTCTTTTTAATTCATTCTTTACCTTTAGTTGCTCATTCGCTGGTATCTTTTCTTCCTGTATATTTTTTGTCTGGTTATAAATCTTTTTTCTTATTTTTTGTACTTCTTTCTCCAATTTCCATAATTCCTGATTTCTTTGTACAATCTGTGATTTTTTATAATATCCTCTGGATTGTAAATACATTGCCTGACGAATATATTTCTTTTGGTCATAATAAAATGTTCGATCTGAATTTCTGAATCGGTCGTTTTTATATTTTTGTCCACGCCAAATAAATAATATAATTCTTTTTTGTATTCCTTGAACATTCACATTGGACTTTTTCTTATATTTACGTTGATTCTGTATCTTATATTCTGTTCTTTTCCTTTTCTTCTCTTTATATATTCTTTGCTCCAAACGTTCTTTTGTGTACTCTTCTCCTAATTGAGCTGTCCTTCGAAAACGCTTCTTTCCCATCTTTTTAGGACGGATGGATAGATATTTTCCATCTTTCCATTCATAGTCTCTTTTCGTCAGCTCTAGTAAAAACTCTTGATACGTGCTTACTTCTTGAATCATATCATCAATCTCTGCCCTTAGAAAATCATCCCATTTGTTCTTATGCTCTCCATATCGTTCTTGATCTACTCTTTCTTCCAATCGTAATTCCTTCAATCCCCATTTTTTACACACCTTATTCACACACGGCAAAATATCCTTTTCCCAATCTCCTTTTTTATAATGATATTTCATACCTTTCACACAATCAATTGAATTAAAAATCAAATGCCCATGCAAATGTTCCGTATTATCATGAACCGCATAAACACATTCATAGGCATCTTGTAAGTATTCCCTCTGGATTTCATCAATAATTTGAACAGCTTCTTCTGGTATTATATGATCCTGATCTGCAAAACTGATAATAAAATGATATCCCTGCCTACCCCATTCCTTACCAAATATTCTTTTCGTATATAACATTCTTTCATAAATCTGCTCTGAATTAATTTCATCTACATGCAATGCCTGATTTACTTTCACATACTTTTGATCATTCGTTTTTTCTGGATTCATAATATATTCGATTGCTCTCTTCAAATGTCTGGATGGATTGCCTGCCGTTTCTTTCATGTGCATTAATTTTGAAATTGCCATAGTTATGTATCTCCAATCAAAAATAATTCTTTACTTCACTCTCAATTTTCACGTATTTAGAAATTTTTCAACTAATTTCAATTTTTCAATTAAGATTTCTTTTTGATATATCGTAATTTTTCCGAGTAACATATCATTTAAAATATCAAAAATTTCATATCCAATTGCCTTTAGCTCCTTCTCTAGTTCTACCAATTTCTCCTGATTATCTTTGGAATAGGTATGATATTTTCCATAGCATTGTTGTTGAGCCATATATATTTTTTCTATGTATTCTTGTAATATTTTCTGTTCTTCTTTTGTCACATAGATGCTGTTCTTACACTGCTTAATGTTATTTACAATTCTATTAATCTGATATTCACATTTTCTAATTTCTTTCGACAGTTGCGGTGTTGCATGATCTACAAGTACCTGACTCCTAATGTATCCCGATATATTTGCTCCATAGCCATGTTCTCTTGCTTCATTTTGCAAATATTCATACTGCCAGTTTGTAAAACGTACTGGTACAATTTTTTCTTTTTTTAAGTTTTTTCTTCTTTCTGGTTGATTTTCTATAAATGTCATCTTTGGTTTTTCATATGATTGTTTTTCTTTCATTTCGTATTCTTCCTTTCGATTGCATATACATAGGTTCTGTTGTTTTCTCTTTCATAGCTGCAGGTAACAAATGTATAAATTCTTCCTTCTAACTTTTTACGAGAAATAATCTCACTTCGATTTTTGATCTCGTCTTCCCATTTTTCCTTAGCTTCTTTAGATTTAAATGTGATCGGTATCCTTTGAACCTTTCCAGCATATGCAGACACAATCGTAAGATCTATTGTTTTTTCTGGAAGATATAATCGAATCAAGTCGTGCTTTTTAACAAATCTTTGATCTCGTAATTTCACCAAATCCGCAAACATCGTTCCATTCCTCATGTGATGTCCATAAATAATATTATTTTCTGATGTAAAATCCTTTTTACACTTTGCTTCCAAGAAAATAGCTCCTGAAGAATTTCTTTTCATTAAAAATGTCCGATGTAAATATTCTTCATCATCACTTCCTTGTACAATAGGGTAATTAATTCTTGTTCCTGGAATTTTTATCCATGCAACAATATCTTTATTAAGTTTTTTCAGTCCTCCAAAATCTATGTTTTTTTCTTTCTTTTGTAGCTGCTCATATTCTGTTTCTGCTTTCTTATATTCTTCTTTCTGGTTATAGATTTTCAATGTTGCATACACAACAACTACAACACATAAAATAAACAACACATTATATATCCATTTTTTCATTCCTGATTCCTTTCTTTTTCAGCTTTCTCACATTGAAAAGCAATCTTTCCTTACGCATTTTGTAATACACACACTCTGCTTAGCAATATAACTGGCAAGATACGCATTTTGTAATACATTTAGAAGTTCCTTCCAAATGTATTACAAACGCCCTCTTGTCAGGGGACTCTTACGCCCCTGAAACCCCAGTTTTAAATAATCATTTATATCCTTATATTGTTCTGGATATTGATATTTGCATACTTCAAATCCTCTTTGCTGATACTTTTTTATTAATTTTTCTGTTGCTTCTTGTCCTTTTTCATCATGATCTAAAGCAAATATAATTTCTCTAATCTGTGGATTTTCCTTCAAAAATGTTTCCAATGGAAGATCAGCTAACATTCCAAGAGCCAGAAGATTCTCTTCGCATGATCCTTTCGTTCTATTTTGAATTTCAAAATAACTCATTAGATCAATCACTGCTTCTAATACAACTAACTTTGTCGATTTTTCATTCCTTAGATTTACTCCATATGATTTGTTATTTCCTTCCACATCACCACGAAATGCTTTTTTCCCATTCAGTTCTAACGTGCCATGAACTCCTGCATACTGTATTTTTCCTTTCTTATCTCTTCCTAAAAATACTATGTTATGGTGTTTCTCTTCTTCATACAGTAATTGTTTTCTAATAAAAAATTGAATGGTATTCGATGATAATTTTCTTTTCTTCATCAGATACGCATATAATCTTTGAAATCTATCTGATCGTTTTGGAAGTTTCATTGTTCTTGATGGGTGATCATCATGGTCTTTCCTGTAATTTTTTATTTCATCCTGTTGAAATGAGATATCAATATTTGCAACTTTTAAACATTCTTTTACCGCCTGTTGGAAGCTATAATTTGCAAATTCTATCAAAAAGTCAATACTGTTTCCATGTGTTCCATTTGAATATCTCCACCACAGATTTTTTCTTGTATTAATCATTAAAGAATCCATTTCTTCTAGTGAAAAATATCTTCCTTTCTTGACCACTGTATAACCTACAGATTTTGCAATACGTTCTACGGGAACCTGCTTTGCCTGATCAATCTGTTCTTGTGTAAATCTCATCTTTATTTTTCCTCATTCTCTGTCTCTGCATCACTGACAATATTTTGATTGTATAATTTGGTAAGTTCTTCAATTCCTTTATTCAAATACCGATAATATGCACTTCGACTGATATATAGCTTCTGACAAATCTGCAATGGTTTTTTTCTTTCAAAATACGTTTGTTCAATACATTGCACCTGCATACTTCTTAGTCGTATCATCATATTTTCTAAGATTTTTATCTGCAGTAATCGATTATCCATATATAAAATTTCTGTCTTCAGATTACGAATTAAGATTTGATTTTTTATTCTTTCATTTTCTAAATCTTTTATCTCTCCTGTATGTCCTCCTGTATTTGTAGAAATCTTAGCTGATATATCCACTGACATTTCTATCAATGATCGATCTTCTTTCAATATTTCTTGAAATTCCTTAATTCGCTTTGGATATTGTTTTTTAATAAAATTCGCTTCCTGCAGAAGCATTCGGCATTGATTCGTTGTAATATGATTCAGCATTTTGTCTTCTCCTTCCGTTTTTGGGCATAAAGAAAGCTGAACAGGTTTATTTGTTCAGCTTTCTAATCATTCTTTATGTAATTGTTATGTTATTTTAAAAATTTTCTCTTAAATCATAATTCACTCTTGCTTGATAATAACTGTCCATCGTAATTGTTGAATTATAAAGAGCTGTCAGCAAATATGCCTTGATATTTCCAATATTCGTCTGATTCTTCTGCATGCTATCCAACACGTATTCAATATGCAATTGATTTATCTTACAAAATCGACTCTTAATAACCGCTATAGATTTTTCTGTGCCGTTCACTCTTTCGAATGATTCATCGGGCATCATGAATATTTCTGTCATTAGTTCTACCAGCTCGTCCACTAACTTTATGCGATAAAATTTGTTTTGTTCAAATGCTGTATATGATATCTGCTCCTTTACAATTTTCCTGCAATGATTAATCTTATCCATCTCATCTTCTGATAAATCTACGTTTTTTGATAAGATAGATTGATTATTATCAGTTTTATTTATATTAGTCTTATTTGATTGTGATTTTGAGAACTCCAGAATATTGTTTTTCACAACTTCTGAATTGTGATTTTCATCATTCTTGAATTGTGATTTTGAAAATTCTTGATTTGTGATTTTCACAACTCTTGAATTTTGATTTTCACTATTCTTGAATTGTGCACCAGAAGCTATTGAATCCTTTTGTTCTATTATTTTCTCTTGATTTTTACCAAATTCTTGGCATTTTGATTCATAATCTAACGGATTTTCTGAATTTCTTTTCTCTGAATTGTGATTTTCACTATTCTTGAGTTGTGTTTCAGATACCGCCTGATTTTCCATTTTCATCATTCCTGAATTGTGATTTTCACTATTCTGTACTTCTGATTCTGCATTTTCCTGATTTATGATTTTCACTATTCCTGAATTATGATTTTCATCATTCAAGAACTTCTGTCTCTTATCTTGCAGTTCTTCAATTTCCACTATTCTTGACTGCTTCTGTTCTGTCTGTTGTTTTTCTCCCTCCTCATCTTTAATCATAAAATTCTTTACATAGATAACATTTGGTTTTCCTAAGCCTAATCTTTTCTTTTCGATCAATCCGATTCCTGTTTTAACATCTAACTCTTTTAGTAATCGCACCGCTTTTTGTGTTCCACAATTCATAAGATCACAAATATTATTGACTGTAAAAATAATATAGACTCTTTCTTCTTCATCCATCCAATGATTTTTTAGGCTCAAACTCATACGGTCTAACATTAGACCGTAGAGTACCTTTGCTTCACATGACAAATCTTGAAAAATAGTATCTGTAAACAGCATTTTAGGGATTCTGTAAAACGAATATTGCTCCGCTTCAACCCCTCGATAATAATCAAAAATTATATCATTCATTGTACAATTCCTTTCTTATGACTCCATTCTTCTAGTAATTCGTAAATAACAGATTCCATCTGCTCCTTTGTATATTCTTCTGGAAAATAATTTTTAATTCGCTTTGATGATATTGTTACATTCACTCTTGTCTCATTTCTTTGAGCAAAAAGTTCATAAAGAGTTTCTTTCTTCAAATTTCCAGCCTGACTTAGTTCTTTAATCTTCGTTGCTAATTGTCTATTCGGAAATATTAGCAAATATTCGATTACATCCAATACAATTTTCTGTTGTTCCTCTGTTAATCCTGCAAGCTGTTCCGCAGAAACCACTTGTAACTCTCCATTATCTACATACTTTAATAATTCTGGAACTAATTTTGATAATCTGATATATCTTTGTACTGTTCTACTGCTGTCTCCTGCCATTTCACCTACCATATCTGCTGTATTTTTTCTTCCTTTGACTCCTTGATGTTTCAGAGCTTCATACTTCATAGCATAAGCATGTGCCTTTTCACTTGGTAGAACATGTTCCCTTTGTATATTTGAATCTACCATAATGATTGTGGCTTCATCATCTGTATAGTTTCTTATGATCGCTGGTATTTTAGCCTTTCCTGCCAATTGACATGCATATTTTCTACGATGTCCCGATATGATTTCATATCCACCACCTTCTCTTGGTCTGACAATACAAGGATTTAAAACACCATATTCTTTAATACTGTCCACAGTTTCTTGCATTTTTTCATCATTTATCACATGAAATGGATGATTCTTAAAGCCATATAAACAATCTATCGGTATTTCTGTTATCTTATCAACACTATTTTCTTGATTATCCTCAATTCCTAATAATTCTTCATAACTTGTTAAATGTATTTCCTTTTTTGGTTTACGCATGATCCAGCACCCCCTCTACAAGCTTCTGATAGCTTTGAGCGCCTTTTCCACTACCATCATAGGCAAATATACTAATTCCTTCTGAAGCCGTCTCTGCGATCGTTACAGCCCTTGGAATAGACTCTTTAAAGATTCTAATTTTATCTCCATATGTACTAATGACTGCTTTTTTATTTCGTTTAGAATTATTAAATGTTGGAGTATCAAACGTAAAGACAATTCCTTCAATTTTAAGATTTGGATTAAACTTGGTCTTAATTGCACTATAAACCTTTAACAATTCCATTAATCCGTCTGCAGCATAGTATTCTGGTTCCATTGGAATCAGTACACTATCTGCGGCTGTCAGTGCATTGATCGTCAACATTCCTAAAGATGGCATACAATCTATAATCATAAAATCATAATCTTCTTTGAGCAGCATCAAATACTCTCTTAAGATTATTTCTCGATCCTCTGCCATAATCAAGGACACATCCAAACCTGAAAGTAATTTATTAGACGGAATTACATCTACTCCTTCTTCATGATGTAAAATTACTTCTCTAGGATCAAATTTAATCCCCATGACAATATTTTCTAACATATTTTTTAAAGTCAATGGAACTTTCTTAGAAAATCCTAGACCTATTGTTAAATGTCCCTGTGGATCAAGGTCTACCAATAATACTCTTTTTCCTTCTCTAACTAATCCAATTCCTAAATTGATTGCTGTTGTTGTTTTTCCTACTCCACCCTTTTGGTTGGCGATTGCGATTACTCTACACATAACATTTCCTCTCTTTCTACTTTTCCTTTTTATTTACTTCTGCATAAACTCGAAAATATTTATTTGTTCCTTTGTTTGCAAATGGTTCTGAAATCCCAAGTACTCTGATTCTTTTATCTTCCTCTAAGATTTTTTGGAACCATTCAATGTCGCTTGTCATTCCCTGCATTCTGATTTTTAACATCTCATGCCCTCCCATTTTTATTTTTTGGAAATGTTATGTTATGAGTATTCTTTTTGGTTGCACTTATCGCTGTGTTCTTCATTGCATTTTCTCCCTTCTTTATAAATTTTGTATAAAAAAATAGAGATACTTTGTAATTAAAGTATCCCTATAATTTATCATCTGTCTGATGATTTACTTTCATTTATAAAACTAGGATTTCTTGTGTCCCTCTCAACGACATCAAGAGCTATAACAACTGTAATTTCTTCTAAAAGCTCTTTTTGACTGTAAGTTTCACTTATTTTCTTAAAACTAAAATGCTTCACAAACCGCTTAAATTCAAGGATTTTTAGATATTGTCCTTTTGTA
>ERZ772954.396-NODE-396-length-45387-cov-5.369430_pt1 | contig 45387 bp, 37 predicted proteins | sample MGYA00580684_ERZ772954 | MGnify/ENA primary metagenome ERZ772954 (study PRJEB29015, sample SAMEA2737654) | human gut metagenome | biome: human gut; feature: human-associated habitat; material: faeces | place: China | collected 2012 ...
AAGCTATGTCTTCTTTTATGCGATTTTCAATTTGCGCAACTTATTTTACCTTATCAGTCCCACGCTTTTTGACTGCGGCGGTAGCTGGCGGGATCAGCTACAAGGATTTTTTCGTCTTGGACGCCCCGCAGCACGATAAAATGTCCGGACTTTGTGAAATGCCCTTTGGTCATCAGGGCCACGACTAACTTCCCGTCTGCCAAGGCATCCAGAATGCGCTGCGGCTCCGAAGCGGTACACCCTTCAACGGAAAGCCCCCACGCCTGTGCCGCGCCGGGGATAAGGGTATGATAGGAACCGCTTTTGCTGCACCAATAACCGTGCTCATATGCCCACCGCGCCATTTGAGCCGGGTCAACTGTCTCACTGGTCAGCGAGGAGACCACAATAGCCATAGAAGTTGGTCCGCAGCCGTAACCGCCGATAGGATCGGTGCCGTAGGGCTGATTGGCATAGCGTTCATCCAATTGGTTGAAATAAACGACATCTGTTGCGCCATCGGTGAAGCGCACATTGCCAAGAGCCGTAATGGTGTTGGTAGAAGGAGCATATTGAAACAGACCATCGCCGAGAAACAGGCTGAGGTTTTCGGCGTAATTCTCCGCCAACTCTTTTTGCTTATCGGTCAGTGCGAAGATGGTATCAGCAAAGTAGGCTTCGCCGTTATAGCGGATCGTGTAGATGTACCATATTTCTGTTGCGTCATCTGCGCCATCCTCTTCCGCAGGGATGGTACGTACCTCCCGTGTCCGACTGAAACTGTAAAGGTGCGTAAGACCAGCACGCAGGATCTGCTCCATATCGGCAAGGGCGATGGAAGCAAAGTCCAATTCTTTTGCCGCGCAGTATTGCGAGATGAAGAGGTTGGTGTTGTTGATAGGGTTCCCCTCATAGGGATTGATTATTTCATAGTGGTCCCCATCGGTCCCGGCAAAATCACTGGCGATGCGTTCCTTCACATTCTCAATACCTTCTCCGAGAATTTGGTTGATTGCAAAGGCAGCCTGATTCATATTTTCCGTAATAGCCGCATTGTCATTGAGAATCGGCTGTCCGGATGTTCCGGATGCTCCGCTGTCGGTCAGGCTTCCGAAGGCAAGCCCCGGCAGAAGCAAAATAAAAAGCAGCGGCAGCGCCAGTAACACCAGCGCGGCCGCCGCTATTTTCCCGATATGCTTTCGTGCGGACAATGCTGCCCCTATGGCAGCTCCATAGGGCCCGCCTGCCGCAGCGCCCTTTGCCGCGGCGGAAATGGCCTTGCCGGTCCGTACTGCCTGCATGGTATTGGATGCAACAGAAGCTGCCTCATCCAGTCCGGTATGGTTGTGTTCGCTCATGTTCGTATCCTTTCCAGTCTAAAGGTGGCGCCTGCATCGCTTGCGGCAGGCTTTTTTGTGTGGCAGATCGGAGCCTTCAAAAATGCACACTTCTCAATCCGAACAGTCTGTGGTAGAATACCCCTCGTGTGCGATAGGAGGGGAAGAATATTGTTTTATACGCAGGAAGAATCCGCTGTTTTAGGCGGCTTTCTCAGCAGTTACTTGAATCGTGACTCCGCATCAGACCATGTCCGAGATGCGTTTGCACGATTTCAAGTCGGATTGGAACTGGGCTGTTTGCAAAAATCAGAGCTGCAATGGGCCGAACAAATGCTGCTCGCCCTAAAGCCGCTCTGGTGGGAAGAGTGGGAAGATCACCGTGCCTTGATGAGTGTGCTGCTCAAGACACAGGCGCTTCTGCGCTCCGATGAATGAGGTTTCCCGCAGACATGAAAAAAGCCCCTGCTGCACGCAGGAGCCAGCATATAAGAATGGCCCTTGACTGCTTTCGTGTTCCGCAGTCAAGGGTCATTCTATGTAAGTCTTGGGCTCTACCATCATTGGTTACCTCCGATTTCTACAGATTTGAGGTTTACTGGTACATCGGACTCACCTTTCTTTCTGTGTTTATAAAATAGCAGATTTTCTATTGGTTTGCAATCCACAAATTGTACGAAATAGCCATAATGCAAACTGTGCATCCATCTGATTTTAGACGGATTGCCGTTAATTTGATTGACGATGCAGGACACGGTACAGTATAATAATAGTGTTGTGGGGTTTCAAACAGCCGTAGCCAGGCAGGAAGGCCTATGCAGCCGGCTGCCAATTTTGAATTTCCAATGTCAAAAGATATGCGTATGTTTTTGGTGCGGCGCTGCAAAGCGCCGCCATTTTTTTGCTGTTATCACGGTAAGTGAGCCAGTACACAAAGCAGTCTGCAAAATACTCCCGCTCGCTGGTAAGCGCATACGGACAGAGCAGGGCTGCTGCGGTTCCAGACTCCTCCTTATAAAAGCCTTCCGTCTGAGACGGGAAGCCCATCAGCTTATCCAGAAAGTGACCAAATTCGTGAACGGTGGCTTCTGCGGAGGATACAACGATTTGGCGATTTTCATAGTCCGTTACACCGATGCAATTCAGATTCCTTTGATCACTTAGACTTGCGAGATATTCGTAGTCAATCATATACTGCCAGCCTTTTTCTGCAAATGCCTGCCGGATCGGCTCTGGGATCTTTTGGAGTTCCAGCAGATAGCTGTTCAGATGGACGCCCTCTTTATTGTTCAGAGGAAGGCTTTCCAGGATGGGCGGCAGCGCAACGGTAAATTCCCTGGTCAAAAGAGCATAGAGAAGATCCGCAGCCTCGCCTCGGGTGATGATGTCTGTCCCCGCACAGGTGTCTTTGCATAAGCCAAAGCTCTTGGCAGCAAGGAGGACATTGTCCTGCGGAGACAGAGCCTCCTTATCCGGGTAGAGTTGAGAACTGTAAAAGGCAATGTCAAAGGCAGCAAAGCCACTTTCATAGATGGCATAGCGGCATAGCCGCGAATCTGGTGCTGCAATAGCCGTCAGATTCAGCCATCCATCTGCATAGCCTTGTTTGATACAGGCATCACCGCCATAGCTGGCAGGATCGGCAAGGACATCTTCTTTATCAAGAACCCGGCAGAGCATCGTTGCCCATTGGCGCACCGTAATAGGTGTGCCCGGTGCATACCGGTTGTTTCCTTTACCGTAAGTAATGCCATGACTGGCAAGGTAAGTGACGCTTTCATAAAACGGGGATGCCTCCGGTACATCAGAAAAACTGTCAGAGGCGGCAAAGGCGGAAATGGGCAGCAGCGTGCTGATGATCAGCGTCAAAAGAACGGCAGAAAATCCTTTTTTGTATTTCATAGTTCAACCCCTTATATTAAAATTGGGAAAGCACCCCGGATAGGGTGCTTTCCCTGAAAAGAATGGGATTTAGTAGCCAGTCTTGGGGAGTGTGGGTGCATTCCAGAGGCGGCGGATGATCGTCACCCAGCTTGCCGTTGCGGTCTGCCAGGTGCCTTGATATCTGCCGCCCACATCGGCGCGGTTGACCATCTGATAGCCATTGACCGCGTTTCCGTTCACCATCACGCTCAGCGTGGGATTGACGATAGACTGGAAGCCCACCGGCACCTTTCCAAAGTCAAAATAGATGTCGGTCACCACCTCGCCCGCCTGCATGGGGATGGCGTTGAGGGCAAAGCTGTAATTATTGCCGGTGAGCAGGTTGCTCGCCAGCACCTGATAGCTCGCGTTGTAATTGGTCTTATAGAGAATGCGATAATTGAGCCGCGCGCTGTAGGTGCCGGTGGTCAGCGTCGTGGGACGAGCCACATCGTAGGGAATTTTATCGTGCCAGAAGAAGGACTCCAGCGGCACGTTGGAGGTATTGGCAACCGTCAGATCGTAGCGCATGGACTGGCCCGCCATGACCTGTGCGTTGCCGCGCTTGGTGATGCTGACGCTGAGGCTGGAGGGCTTATCATAGGCAGAGAGCTTGATGATCTGACCGGGATATTCCAGTGTCACATCATGCACGGTGGGATCGAGCTGCCAATAGGCGGGCGCTGTGACCTCTCGGAGCTGATAGCGGGTCAGAGGCAGCGGCTTGCCGGCCGCGACGCCCCGGGCATCCGTCGTGATGTAGTCCACCACCTTGCCGCTGCGGGCATTGACAATCTCGTAGACAGCGCCCTTGAGAGGGGTCCCAGGCACGGTGCCGGTGACCTCGTTATACTCAGCGGCGTACTTGTAAATCTGGATCTGGCCCGTGACGGCGGTATTTTCCCATTCGATCTCCACGGTTTTCCCCGGAGAGACATAGACGGTCTTGTACTGCTTATCCAGCGTGTAGCCGGGGGCGGCCTCCAGTTCTCTCAGATAAAAGCGGCCGCTCAGCCCGCCGGGGATCTCGTCGATGTAGATATATCCCCGGTCATCCGAGGTGTACTCCCCGATGGGCTTCTTGTTCGCGTCACAGAGGACAAACTTCACCCCGTAGATCCCATCGCCTGTGGCACTGTCGATCTTGTGGATAACGATGCCGCTGAGCTTTTTGTTGGTCACCTGAAGCGTCACATGCTTGCCGTCCTTGACTTCGAAATAGTGGGGCGTATCATCCAGCCGGAACGATTTGTTCGATGTGACCTCTTTTGCATAGTAGCTGCCATCTTTCAAGGACACGAACACATTGCCGTTTTCACCGGTTGTGACGGTATCCACCAAGGCATCGTCGATCTTGCGGATCTCGAAGGTAGTGTTGGGGATGCGCTCACTATGGTCATCCTCGTTGACCTTGATGATCTCCACGCCGCCAACAGGCGTGTTGTAGAAGTGGAGCGTCTGTGTATCGTTGGGGTTGACAAACACGGTCTGGGTACGGGTGTTTTCTTCGATGGTGTAGCCGGGGATTGTCTCAACCTCCGTCACCACCAGTGTGCCGGTGACGCCCTTGAGAATGATCTGCCCGTTTTCGTCGGTATAGTACAGACCGTTGGAGCTGATTTTTCCGTTTTCGTCGGGGACGAACTCGCCGGTAGCGGTGGTAATTTTGAACGTAACTCCCGCCAGCGGTTTCTTCGTCACAGCGTCCAGCTTGTTGATAATAAGCGCACCCTGACGCTTGTTCCAGAAGGTCAGATTTTGCACCGTCCCTGCCTTGATGAGAATGTCCTGGGGTGTGCCGTCCAGCACGAATCCATCCACAGATTTGATCTCACGGGCAACTACGGTAGTGCCGGGTTCCAGACCGTTCAAAACGATCTCACCCGCCTTGTCCGTGTAATACACGCCGTCATCGGGGCCAACGGCAGCGCCGCTGCCATCCACTACCTTAAAGGCAACGCCAGAAAGCGGCTCGTTCTCCGTTCCTTCGATATATTTGTGGATCACCAATGTGGTAGAAGGCTCGTTGTCAAAGGTCAGGCTGTTGGGTACACCGCTCCTGACCACAATGGTTTTTGGCGTTTCATCCTTGATATAGCCGATGGGCGCTTTATCCTCAGACACGATAATGGTGGCATTGGGATTCAGGGCAGTAATGGTCACAGTACCGTCAGAGCCGGTGACGAACCGTCCGTTGTCTGTTCCAATGGGCTTGCCCTCACTGTCCTTCACAATGAACTCCGCCTTTGCCAGAGGTTTCTTTGTCAGTGCGTCCCGTTTCAGAATGGTCAGGTTGCAGAGGGGCTTATTGTAGAATGTCAGAGGCGCGTTTTCACCCGCCTGTACCGTAATAGTCTGGGGTGTGCCGTCCAATGCGTACCCCTCCGGGGGACGAATTTCCTTTGCCACGATGGTCGTACCGGCAGGCAGCTTAGGAAGTTGGATAGCACCGGACTTGTCCGTGGTGAACTCACCGTTGGCGGTGCCGATGAATGTACCCTTATCGTCGGTGACAAGGAAGGTTGCGCCCGCCAGCGGCGTTTTGCTGGCATCATCCGCCAGCTTCTTGATGAGGACGGAGCCGTAAGGCTGGTTGCCGAACCGGAGCGTCACCACATCCTGATCCTTACCACTCAGCAGCACGGTTTGGGGCGGCGTGTCGATGGAATAAAACGGACTGGCTTTGGTTTCTTCCACGATATAGGTGCCCGCTTTCAGGCGGGTGAGGATGATGGAGCCGTTTTCCGAAGTGGTGTAAGTGCCGATGACCGTGCCGCCCGTACCGGAAGTGCCGCCCAGATAGCGGATCTGGAACTTCGCGCCCTGTAAGGCCGCGCCGGTTTTTTCATCATACTTGAATACCACCAGCGCACTGAGGGGGCGATTTTCCCAGATTTTGACCGCGTTTTCGTTGCCAGCCAGATAGAATTCCTGGGCCGGTTCGTCAGCGGGGGCGAATCCGGATGCCGGGGCTTCCTCTGTCACTTTGTACCAGCCGCTCTTGAGGGCATCGCCCGTGAAGATGATCTCGCCATGGTCATCCGTGTAAAAGCTGCCGAGGTCATTCATGGTGCCGGTGCTTGTGTTGTCCGATGCCCACCAGATGTGGAACTTGGTGTTGGGGATGGGGTCTTTGGTAACTTCGCATCGCTTGATGATTTTCAAAGAAGGCTTCATGGCGTTGAAGAATGTCACCGTGCGGGTTTCGCCGGGACCGAGGGCAATCGTCTGGGGAATATCGCAGAGGATCACATCGGAGGGAACATTGACCTCCGTGACCTTGTAGCTGCCCACAGGGATATTCGCCAAGAAAATACGTCCCGCGCCGTCCGTGGTCGCGGTGGTGGAGTAGCTGCCGTCGATCTGCTCAATTTTGTAGGTCACATGGGCAATGGGTTCCCCGGTGGCAATGTTTTTCTTCAGGATCTCCAAACCGGGTTTTACATAATTGGTGAAGGCGGCCTCCACAGTCCCGGCACCGGCCAGCAGGGCGATGTCCTGATGGGTGCCGGTCTTGATATACGGTTCCTCCACGGACTGCTCGGTAATGCGGTACACACCGGGCTGGAGATCGGGCAGTGTCTTTTCGCCGTCCACGGTGACGGTGGTGGAGTAGTTGCCCGTCAGGGATTCCACCAGAAAGGTCGCCTTGATCTTGGCAAAGGTCTGGGCATCTGCCTTGGTGATTTTCAGGCTGGGCAGAGGGCTGTTGCTGGCGGTCACAGTGTACTGCTTATCGCCATCGGTCACGTCCACATAGACGCTGTGAGGGGTGGGGTCCAGGGCATAACCCTCCGGGGCCTTCACCTCCACGAACGTCCATAAGCCCTTGGTAACGTCCTTTACCTCAATGATGCCGCCATTACGAGTTACATCGCTGCCGACGATCTGACCGTCGCGGTAGATGTTGAACACAGCGCCATCCAAACCATGGGTAGTCCCGGCAATCACCTTCTTGAACGTGATGTCGCCATCACCGGCAACGGGAGGAGGCGGATTGTCACCGCCTTCCGGCTTATCGTCCGTCACAACCTTACGGGCTGCGTGATAGGCAAAGAAGCTCTGGCGGCCAGCGGTTCCGGAAGTGGCAAGAACGGCCCACTTGCCAGGCATATCCTCCACGATGGATGCCTGCTTACCCTGCGCGGTATATTCCTCGATCTGTTTCTGAAGTTCCGCATCCTCCTTGGCTTTCTGTGCCAGCATCCAGTTGTAATAGCCAACATAGGTTTCATAGGTATCGGCGTTGGCAAAGCCACCGGCATCAATGTCGCCGGAGGTATCGCCGCCTGCGGATTTATCGCTTTGATGATCCCAGATGTAGGTCTGCAAGGCCATAAACAAGCTGCCGGGGATGTCGCCGGTATAATCAGCGATATAGGACATCATCCACTTTACATTCTCTTTGACAGCGGCGTCCATCTCGCCCAGTCCGGTCTTGGCAACAGCTTTTTCCCACAGGGCATCTGCGTCCGCGCCGGTGGCACTTTGGTAGGTGTAGCTGTTCAAAAAAATGGCTGTCCCGTACCGATAGGAATAGCCGAGATCCATGCAATAGAGCTGTTTTCCAGCAGCCATAGGCGGGCGGTAGGAATATTGCTGGCCGGTGGAGGTCAGGCGGGTAGACCAGAGGTTGGGGTCTGTGGTTGCTTTGATGCCCGTTCCGCTGCCGGAAGCTGCCAGTGCAGAAGTGGGCAGCAGTGTCAGCAAGGTCAGCAGCGCCAGAAACGCAGACAGAAATCTCGTCCTGATTTTTTTCAAAGGGAATTCCTCCTTATTTGAAAATTTAAAATAGAAATGCGGACTGTAAAACCAGTCCGCATTTTGCAAAATAATATGGAATTGTTATTGCTTGGCTGCGGGACGATCCACCCAACTGATGGAACACCCTGTATCCATAAAAAGTTGGACACAATACCAGCAGTCCTCGCCGTTTTCGTCCGTACTTTTGGCAAGTCCGACACCGATGCTTCCGTAACGGGAATTGGTCATATTTTTGAGATGCCCCGCAGAGGCGGACCATGCCCACATGACGGTTTCTGGCAGACTCTTTTCTTTTAGAGCCCAGTCTTCCAGGCAGTGAATATTCTCTCCTATGTATTGACTGTCAGTGACAGTCATGTATTTACGCCCGTCAGGTCTAATATGAGAATAGACGCCGCTGGCAGCCATCTCCTCCGCCCGTACCTGTGCGGCCTGCATGAGTTTATCGTCGGCAGTCAAAGCTGCGATGCCGTTTTCCTTTCGGAGAGCATTCGTGCGGTCTACAATGTCCTGTTTCATGGCATCCACATCGGCATCATTGGCAGGGACTGCGGGTTCTGGATGCGATTCCGATTTATCGGGTTCTGCCTTTGCAGGTGCTTCGCCGGTGTAGGGCTTGTTGCTTTCCACCTGCACACAGCCGTTAACGCTGTCCCAATAGACCTCAAATCCCACTGCCTTGCCCATGTCCCGCAGCTTGACGTAGTTGTTGCCGTTGATGACATAGGCTTCCATCTGCACTTCTTTTCCGTCTACGACAACGCGATGGTGACTGCGCTCCGCCATGATCCCGGCGGCGACCGCGGCAGAGCCGCCGGTCAGCACTGCGCCGATGAGAAGACCTGTAAGCATGGTGAAAATTTGCTTCTTCATAAAAAGTCCTCCTGTTTTTTGATCTACTCCCTTTTACGATCATAAGGTGACTTTTTCAACAGAAAATTTTAAGATGCCTGAACTGCCTGCACACACCAGCGCTGGCTGGGGTCTCCAGCAACGCAGGTGAAGAGTGTGATCCGGTTATCCGCGGTCGAGGATAAATAACTCCAATCGCTGCTGCTGATTTTGGTCACAGTCTCCACCAGATAGGTGCGGGTACCCATGGATGTGGTATAGGTGATTTTGTCGCCCACATCCAGATCCTTGATGCTGCCGATCACATATTTGGCACCGCGATTATGACCGCAGACAGCCACATTGCCGTTCCAGACGCTGGTGCCGGTGAAATGTCCCAGCCCCTTTTTCATGCTGGCAGTCGTTTCGCCTTCCCAGAGATAATAGTTTTTGACTCCGATTGCAGGAATGGAGATCTTTCCGACGGCGCCGTTGGAAAGCAGAAAATCTTGTGTCAGCTCCGTGAAAGCGGGCGACGCAGGAGTAGCTGTGGAGCCGCCCTGCAGAAAACCGGGAATCTCGACAGTTCCGCCGCCGGGAGAAATTCCGTAAATGCCGCTGCCAGATGCAGAGATGCCCTGAAGACCGGACAGCATGATCTTCTCCATCACGCCGGTCTGGGTGGTGCTGAACTGACCGTATTCCAGTTTGAGGATCTGGTAGTCCACCACGTTTTTTCCGCCGTAATTGTAGCGGGAGCCGTAGACATCCTCATAGGAAGAGGAGGGATAGTATTCCGGGGTGCCATCGGTTTCAAAGGAATAATCGGCAGCCTGGGCGCTGACCGCCATCGCAGAAAGCATGGCAGCCAGAGTCAAAGTCAATGAGAAAAACTTCTTCATACGGGAGCCTCCTGTTCTTCTTCAGTGGGAACGGTAAATTCATGCCAGTCATTGTGCTTGCTGGCTTGGATCGTGTAAGTATGGTTACTCTGCGGGAAAGAAACGGTGAACTCGCGCCCAGCCAGATGCCTGGCAAGGGATTTTTTCACCTCAACCGCGACGGTATCTCCCGGATTCAGCGAAAGAGATCCGACATCGATGCCGGGGGCCTCATTATCCGGCTCTACACGGAACTTGGCAATCAGCCGGTACTCTCTGGGACTGCTGCCCGGAACATACACATAGACATTTCTGCGGCGGCGCAGCAGAAGCAGCACAGCGGCGGCAATGGCCGCGCAGAGCAGCAAGGCGGTGAGGATCAGCAGCGGAGCGGCAAGGCTGCCGTTATCCCAGATATGTGTTTTTACGGGGACGATCTCACTTCCGGTGTAAACCACGGTATAAGTGATGCTGTCCACGCCTTCCGAAGTAACGGTTCCGTGATATTCCGCCGTGGTGACATAGCCTGTGGCAGCCTGATAGCTGCTGGAGGCGGAATAGGTGGCGACCGCCTGATACTGGGCGGGAACCAGCGCCTCGCCGACGAGCGCCGTGCCGGTGACCTGCCATTCCACATTGGCAAGGGTGAGCGTTTTTCCGTTTTTGACGGTTGTGGGCGGAACATAGGACATGTCGTTTCGGTCCAGATTGCCGATCACCTTCGTCTCGGTGGTTTTGCTGTATTTGGTGGTGTAGCCGGACGCCTCCGTGGAAAGCGTGGTATGATCCAGCGCCAACTCGCCGGAGAAACCGTCCTTTTCATAGGGCATACTGGGCGAAAGCTCTGCGAGGATCTGCGCAAGGTCATTTTTGGCGGTATTGACTGTGACGGTTTCCGTTACGGATTTGCTTTCCAGATACGGGTGTTCCACCTTGGTGGTATAGGCCCAGGTATAAAGATAGCCGTCGTAGGAAAAGTCCTCTTCCTTCAGCTCATCTGGGTCAACCTCCGGGGAAAGCGTGTAGGTTTTTACAAGCCGCTGCTGGCCGTTCAGGTTTTCCGCTACCAATGAATCGGGAACCTGAGCGGCAAAGGCGCTGACCGTCAGCGACATGGCAAGCAGCAGGCAAAGGGCCAGCTTTGATAAGATCTTCATGGTGGCCTCTCCTTTTTTACAAATTCTGTTTGATGATTCTGGTGATGATGCCGACGGCGATGCCTCGTTCCTCATCCAGACGGGTAACGGCAAAGCTGACGTCGTCTTTTTTCCCGGGCATTCGCCGGTCATAGCAGGTGTGGGCAACCGCGTTGACACCGTTGTTGAGCCGGATGAACACAACGCCGTGGCGCACATCGGTCACTCTGCCGGCGTATTTGCCCTGCAGGACACATTTATCCAGATTGCTCTGGTTGGCGGCGGACGAAACGCTGCGGATATCTGCTGTGATGGAAATATGGTTGATGTCGCTGCGGTCAATGGTGAGCACACGGACAAGAACACGGTCGCCGACGCTGTAATACTCGCGGGCGTCACCGAACCATGCGGCAGACAGATCGCGGGCGAAAATCGTACACTCCACGCCGAACACTTCCACACGCAGGACTTTTTCCGCAACGCCAATTACGCGCGCCTGTACGACGCGCCCCTCATAGATCATGGGAACACCATCTTCATTGGCGTCCAGATAGAAGGTCTGACGCTTACGGAGCATAGCGGCCTTGCGGCTTGCCACAACGCTGCGGGCGGTGTTATCCAGACCCCGGACGATGAAATCGATCTCCGCGGTGAGCATGGTCGCAAGGATACTGTTCATCCGCTCCATAAACGGCTTGTATTTCGCCCCATACGGAACGGGTCCGGAATAGAGCATCATTTCTTTCAGCGGGATCGCAATGCGATAGCCCTTGTAGTCAATGACAACGATAGTGCGGCCGGAAGGGGTCTGCTCCACGCCGTCCAACGTTCCGGTCAAGATGCGCCCGGTGATATGCGAGGTTTTGATCTCATGCCAGATGACCTCACGGCGCTCTTCTTCCGTTTCGATACGGTCTTTTGCATCAACGGTCAGAATGTAGGAGTCACGGCGTCCGGCAGGTGCGGGAGGCGCAGTAGGCTGCGGAGCAGCTTCACCATCTGCGGATTCCGTTTCATCTTCAGCGGGCGGAGCATTTTCCGCATTTCCTTCCAGCAAAAGCGCATCCAGAGCATTTTCGCCGCCGCTGTCAAGGGGTGCCGGAGTGCTGCTGTTCAGCTCCTGCAAAATGCTGTCGTACTCCGGATCCTCAGCCTTTTCATCGGAAACAGGGACAGTATCTGCGGCATCGGCGGTGTTTTCGGCATCCGGCTCTTTTTCTTCGACATCTGCTGTGCCGCTCACATCGCCGGAGCCGAGATCAACTTCCGGGGGTTCTGCCAGCGGAGTTTCCGTGTTGTCGCTGTCGGCGGCCTCCGCCTGCTGCTCAGAAAGTTCTTTGACGAATTCGGTTTCCATGAACTCTGAGGAGAAATCATCAGGGGGCGGGATCGTTTTTTTCTTGGGCATTAAGTATCCTCCTTTTTCTTCATAATGGATTCTTTGGTTACTGTAACGACTTTTTCTGTCGATGCAGGCTTTTTCTTTTGCGCCGGCTTCTTAGCCGCTGCCTGAGATGGCGGCGCCGATGGAGTTTGCTTTTTCTGCGGCTTCCTTGTCTGCCATGCGGGGACATGGGAGGCGGCCTTGCTCGGCCGTAGTTTCTTTGCCTCGGGATGCTTGGAATAATCGTATTTATCTACCTCCAGTACATTTTTGCCACGAATGATGATCAGGGCTTTATCGACGTCCATACGCAGCACCTCGTCCATGGTCATCAGCTTGCGCCGGCCGACACCGCTGGTTTCCCGGTATTCAGGCGTGTAATTGGATACACGCCATGTTCCGAGTTGTTTGGCTTTACTGGTAACAGAGATACTGGCCTCGCCGGTCCGGTCGGAAATAAATTCCGCCGTCAGAGCATCCGTACAGCCAAGAAAAAGCTGCACATCGCAGTTGCCCAGAATTTCCTGCCACTGGTTGTAGGGATAGCGGTTCTGAAGACCTGCTAAGTTCTGGAACACACATGACATGGACAGGTTTCTGGAACGAATGACTGAAATTTTTCTCGATAGATCTGGGATCACTCCACAGGCACACAGCTCTTCACCAAGTACATGAACAGGAACCGGAAGCGCCCCACCAGGGCAATGTTCGTCCGCATAGCGAACCAGGCGGATAAACACGAAGGAAAGAAACAGCGAGGAAAGAAAGTCAAATGTGCTGTCCTGATCGCTTGTAATGCAGTAATACGCGCATGGCTGCTTTCCCGGGAGTTCCAAATCGATCTCGTTGTAGGATGTGATGTTGCGAATATCCCGGTTTTGGAAAACCTGCAGTCTGGAGCCGAGACCAATGATAACGCCGCCGCGCACACCCTCCGACGCCTGCTTGAAAATGCTGTATGGCGCTTTGGCAGGATGCGTGAGGGGAAGAACATCAAAAAGCGCATTCAGTTCCTTTTCGGAACTGGCGGTGAGCAATTGGTACACTTCGCCGATGTTTTGCTTTTTCTTGGGATAGCTGGTGGAAACATAGAGGACCAGCGCCTTGAGCAGATTCATTTCGGCGCTGTCCCAGAAGTGGTCACGTTCTTCGCCCCCTGTGTTTTTGATGATGACATCACAAAAGAGCTGCGCCATTAGTTCCTGATCGCCGATTTCAGCAAGGCAATTCCATGAATCTGAGGCTGACGGCGTTACCAGATTGAACACACGGACGGTGTACCCCTGATCCCGCAAGTACTCGCTGGTCTTTTCGTAAAGTTCGGATTTTGGGTCACAGATCACAAGGCTTGACTTCCGCGCTGCGCATTGGAGAATCATGTTGACGCAAAAGGCTCTTGTCTTCTTGGAACCGCTGGCGCCGTAAACCGCAAGATTCCCGTTAAATCGAGTCTTTGGAGGAATACAAATGACCTGATGATCCAGCTCTCCGAGAATCGTACCGGAATGCTTGCGAATATCCGGGACAAGGTCAAGCACCTCGGTCAACTCCTTGCGGGACATAAAGCCTGCGGTGCCGTAGGTTCCCTTATCGGAATAGACCAGATTGCGCTGCCGGTCGTATTCGCCGCCCTCACTGTAGCCCATTCGCATGACCATGAGGATCAGCAGCGCCAGCGCACCGATGCAGAGGCCGAGCCCATACAGCCCATACGGAAAGTGGAAGGCTGCCGCAAGGCAGGGAAAGAATCCGGCGTCCGGGAATGTGGGAGACGTCCCAAACACGGCGCCGGCCTCCTGCCATGCACGGTAATTGGAAAAAAGCTGCGAGAGGTAGCCGCTCCCGTAGAGCAGCGCCAGCGCAGCGATTGGAATAATGAAAAGCTGAATCAGCTTCTTTTTAGGAATAGAGCACGCTCCTTTCAAACTGTTGAAAATCAATGCTTTGCAGCATCACACACTGCCCGCAGATCTCCCGCAAGGCTTCTTCTTGGTAATCGAAGCAGATCAATGTCCCCGTCATTCCGTGTAGCTCCAGCGCGGTATCGAAACGCCGGATGCGAGGAAAATCACAGGTGTAGGCGAATAGAACAGGATTCCCCTCGCTGTCAATGGCGTCGTTCTCGACGCGCCAATTTGGTATCCCCTCATGGAGCCCCTCTGCAAGGATCGTATCAAGCGTCCTGCGCTGCTGCGCGTCGCATAAGAGGCGAAGGATCGCTTCGCCATAACGGTCATTGGTCAAATAATAGAAATGCGGAAAGCTGCCATCCAGCAGGAAATAGTTGTGTGCGTCCGGCTGCATCAGGGCAGAAAGCTGTTCCATAGCGGAGCCGAACACGATCCCGGAGATCTCCGTGTCCGGCATGACCCCTTCGGTTTGCAGCAGAGCCTTGAATCGCAGCTCGGCTTTATATTCCCATTTCATCTGCGCTTTGGCGGTGTTATAGGTCAAAAAAACACCGCCATCCGTCAGCAGGATGCCGGTTGCGCGTGAACTTTTGATTTTCGTCCCTTGCGGGCCGATCTCTTTGACCTCTCTGGAGGTGTAATAGGCGGGGATTGCCGCACTTTGGCTGGCAGCGGAAAAAGGGGCCTTTTCCCACGGAAAGGATGGAATGTCAGCGTTGTGCATGATGGTCAGGATCTCAGCCATCCGGTGAAGCCGGAGCCGTCTGGGAATTTCGCTTTTGAGCTTGTTTGGCTCAGAACTGCCGGTCAGGTAGGCTGAAAACCATTGGGGGGCATCGGCCAACAGCAGCCGTTTGGCTGACGAGGTGAGCCGAAGACCGCGCAGGCCGTCTTTGGAGAAGGTACGCAGCAGCCCATCTCGCCGGAGAGCGGTAACGACACTTTCGAGGTATGCGGAACCACCCGGCAGGTGGCTGATTTGACGGATGGGGTATTCACCGCAGAGGGCGGTCAATGTCAAAAGAAGATAGGGCAGCGTATTTTGAGCTGGCAGCTGCCGGGGCTTTCGAGGCATAAACCGTGCTGCCTCCTTGTACGATATTTTACCGTAGGGCTTTATAGCTTGGGTAATTTTGCGGCTGGAGCGCCTTGAAAAAACGCAGTATTTTCAGCGCTTTCAGTGCGCTTTTTGTACCTAGGAAAATAAGCGCCCATAAAAGGTCAAAAATCCGATATGCTTTTTACACCATTCTGGCGCTCTGCAAGCCAGGCCGGAAACTGCGTGCTGTCCATGAGAAAAAGCCGTGTGCAATCCTCTTCGCCCAACTCCGTGGTGTTGTAGGCGTCGCACAGCAGCCCATTGTCATCCGTCAAGATGAAGGAGGCCGCAACATCCAGAAACTGCTTCAGTTCCAGATTGTCATAATCGCGGATACGCCGCTCTGGCAGCTCCTGCGCATAGATGTGGGAAAAACAGACCACACAATGCTGAAATTGCGGCATGGTGTGGTGGGCGGCGTAATCGGAGAGCGCGGAGGTAAACGGATCCAACAGAAACTCCGTGCTTTGGCGCTGCCTGCGCTTTGGCAGAAGGCACGGGAGCTTGATCTCCAGAATGCCGTCATTTTCGCTGATCTCAATGCCCTGCATGGTTTCAGCAGACCGCAGATATTCCTCTTTTTTGATGCTGGTAGTGGCATAGATCAGGTGGCGCAGCCGGCAGGTGATCCGCTCGGCCCGCAGCGCCGCATCCGTGGACAGCACCTCGTAGTTGTCGGGATAACGCTGAATATCCGTCGTGTTCATGGCATAGAGCGCATTGTTCAGCCGTTCGATCTCAGCCAGAATAGATGTAATTCTTTGTGATATAATGGCCCTGTTCAAGAAAAAACTCCTTATTCGATTTGATAATACTGCACCTCCCCGCTTGAGGAGACCGTGCAGTATCCGCCGGTGTTTGGGGTGTGGATCGCTGCGATCTGTTCCGGATGCTCTACCAAAATGATATATTTGGGCGGAACCTCTTTTACTGTGGAGAGCATTTGGTTGATAAGCTGCTCTTTACCCGGCTCCGCGTAAATGATTTCGTAAACTTCACCATCCGCAAAAAATATGATTTTTGCGGGGTACTCGCTGACAGAGTGATATTCTACCTGCTCCATAAAGTCGGTAAGAACCCAAATGGCCTTTGAAAGCCCGTAATCGATCCCCGCCTCCGCATCAGCGGGAATGCGGTAATACTCGCCGCGCTGCACAATGCGGCCCTGCTTTTGCAGGTAGGACAGCAGATTCCGGATTTTGCTTTCCTTGTGCGGATAGAGCTTCAAAAGCTGCATCTCCGTCAGAGCGCGGTACATGGAAACATCCCGCAGGATGCCGGCGGCTTCCTGCCCATAGATCTGTTCCCTCGTTTTCATTGAAACATCTCCTCGTTATGCGTATTGAAGCCGTATAATCGCCGTATTGCTGTTGGTTGTGGAGCGTTATACGTCTTAAATGCGTATTGTGTACGGATTAGCATGGATGCTACTTTGGCGCAGCACGCTGAGCAAGCTCAGCCAGCTCCCGGCGATCCGTGGTGATCAATTCCTTTTCCATTTGACTGCACTTGATCTCCACGGCAATATTATTGTTATTTGTGCTGATGAGAGCGCTGCCGCGTTCAAAGTGCGTAATTTCCATCAACTCAGCTTCAGACAGATGCAGAACGCCCTGAACGCGCTGAGCTTCTTCCTCCTCCAGATTCAGCAGGATCTTCGTTTTACTGTTGTTGATGATGCCCTTGCCGTATTTACCGTCGTCCAGCGCAAAAAAGTCATTGAGGTCCTGTGTGGCGCAGACAAGGCTGCCGCCATAGCCGCGGATCGTCTTGGCAAGCTCCAGAACGGATTCGGCGGCCTGCCGGTTGCTGCTGGCGCCGATGAGCTGCCAGCACTCGTCCACGAAGATGGCTTTTTCCGCCGTGCGGTTCTCTTTGGCCTTGTCCCATACAAAGTCGAGAGCAACAAACATCCCCACCGTCAGCAGATCACCGGTCAGCTCAGAAATATCAAGGACGATGTACTTGTTGTCCAGCGCCACATTGGTTTGCTGATTGAAAGAGCGGGCAGAGCCGTTGACCAGCCGATTCAGGATGTTGGCAAGGCGTTTTGTTTCCGGAGAGGCGGCGAGAATTTCATACAGGTCGCCCAGGATCGGCATTTCTTTATAGCACCCTGGATTTTTCGGCTGTTCCAGAGAAGCATTGTCATGTGTGATGCCCTTTGTCCCGTAGGTACAGATCATGGCATCATCCAGAAGCTGCCGCTCCTTGTGGGACATGTCCGGAATTAAGAGACTGAAAAACGTGTGCAGCCGCTGAATTTTGGCTGCCAGCAGAGATTTTTCCGTGCCGGGGCCATCCAGCAGATCGTCCACGGACTTATCTGCCTTGCGGATCTCCATGATGTTGATGCAGTTTTGAGAAGCCGGAGATATGGAGATAAACTGTCCGCCGATGTTGGAACAGGCCCGGTGAAACTCATGCCCTTTGAGCGGCGCGATGATAAAGACCTGAATTCCCTTGCGGCGCATGCGCAGAGCCATCAGCTGAAGCGTAAAGGTTTTTCCGGCTCCGCTGGTTCCGAGAATGGCGATATTGGCATTCTTGTAGACGCGGGAATCGAAGATGTCCACGATGATGAGAGAATTATTGTGTTTATTGACGCCGAGAAGAATACCGTTGTCATCGCACATCTCATAGCTGGTGAAGGGATAGCAGCTGGCAGCTCCCGTTGTCAGAACATTACGCTTAGACCGCTCATAGAGCTGGCGCTCCAGAGAAACCAGAGGAAGAGAGGATAAAAAAGCCTGCTCCTGACAAAAGGAACAGGTCTGCACATCCATATCCTGCGAGAGCAGGAGCTTTTTCATTTCTGCGACCTTCCATTCAAGGTCATCCACGCTGCCGGCTGTGACGGTGATAAGCAGGTTCAGATAATAAAAATCCTCATTGTTGGAAAGACCGTCTTTTAGAAAATAGCCGCTGCGGATCGCACCGTCGAGGTCGTCAAAATCCGTGTTGGTGTCGCTGGTTTCCTTAATTTTGCTGCGGTTGATACGGAGCTGCTGCCCCAGCTTTCTGACCATGCGATCCTTTGGCTGCCGCGTCAGAAAGACGTCCAGATCGATCCCGTCGCCGGCGTTGACCAAAAGGCTGAGCCAGCCGGCGGGAACGCGCGCTTTATAACCATCTGATGGGACAAGAAGATAGGCATAATACAGCCCATCTACACAGAGGTAGTTTCCATGGGTAAGGTCGATGCTGTCAGGGGCATAGAACTCGTTGACGGGAATAGTGTTGATGTCCCGCCCGGCGGCCATGTAGTCCGCCAGAACGGACTTCACCCGCTGATAGAACGGCTCACTGCTGGCCCTGCGACAAAGAATGTTATAAAGGATCTCTGCCGTGGCATCGTCCTCGTTCTCAGGAGAAATGACCTCGTTGCCGCATTGCCGCAGATAATTTGATGCCGTGCGTGCGGCCGTTTGCAGAGAAGCGATTGCATCCTCTTCCTCATGGCCGCGTTTGGTGCCCGGCAACGGCTCATACTCGAAAACAAGGAAAAAGCGCCTTGTGATTGCCTCACGGGAGCCAAGCTGCCGAATGAGCTTCAGGTAGTCTTCCTGCAGGACACGGCAGCGCGGATCCTGCTCATGCTCCAGCTCCCTGCGGACGGTATCCAGGTGCCGGTTAATGTCCGCACGCTTTGTCAATGCCTTGAATTGCACCTTGACCGGGGCAATTTTCAGATAGGAAATGAAGGAGTAAATGATGCTGCGCTGCTCTCTCGCGCTGCGCAGCAGGAAGTTGACGGGAACCACCTCTACAACCTTGACATAGCGGTGATCTCTTGTATAAATGACGCCGTGCTCAATCTTCTCGATAGGGATATAGTCCGCCAGAGCATTGAGCGGCTGAACGGCTTCTTCCTCCTGCAAGAAGGTCTTGAACTGCGTCACGCTGCGCTGCTTCAGATCAACAGAAAATCGGCTGCGGCTTTTGGGGAGCGGAGGGTCTTCTGCTTCGCAGTCGCTTTTCCGCTGCTGCGCCCAGCTGGGCAACAGTGTTTTTTTGTTTTTGCCACCCTGCGTCCCGTCGCGTGAAAGGATTCTGCGGTTGTGCAGAAAGCAAAAGAACAGGCGGATAAAAGCGGACAGGCTCATGCCGGATACGCCGATCAAAGCGAGAAGCACCAGCGGAAGAGCTGTCAGGCATAAAATCACAACGCGGACGGTGAGGGAAAACGGAAGGCGCAGAACCGGTACGCCGACCGCGAGGCCAAGGATGACCGCCTCAATCGTATTGCGGGTTTTCAAAAGCCCACCAAACAGCGTCCCGCCCTCCATAAAGTTTGGCGGAATTATGTAAACTTCGAATTCTTCCGGTTTCATAGACAGCCTCCCTTACATCCGGTCTTTCCGCTTCGGCGGATCGGGCATTTTTTTGACGATCTCCTTGTGATAGTCGATCTCGCCGTCTGGTGCGGTAAAGGGTGTCTTTATCACGGTGTCGGCGGCATACTGCTTGTACCATTGGACGCCATCGGCAGAGAAGACCTTTTGGTGTTCACCGTCCGGCGCCGCGTACTGCCCGGTATGGTACATTCCAAAGGAAATGCCCTCCGGATGCTCTGGAGAATACTCTGTGCCGGTGATACGCCCGCCGCCGATCTCAATATCGGAATAGGATATTTGCGGGGCGGCATCCCCCTGAGCGGTAATGCCCATATAGGAGGACAGCGCCTGTGACGCAAACTCTCCGGTGATGGAGCCGGTAGAGTGCAGGTCTCCGGCTGCGACCATACCGATCACATCGTTGGCAAAACGCCCACCCTCAAGCAAGGAATTGGCAAAAAGGCGCCCACCAAGCCCAACAGAATGCTGTGACTCCCTGTGAAGTGAGGAAACCGAGGCGGTTCGGGTACTGGAAGCGACTTGCTGATGGGTCACGCCCATCTGCGACTTTTGAGAAGCGCTTTCGCTGCGCGTCTGCTTTGCCTGATGAACAACACTTGCCGCCTGCCGCTCGGCATTTACAGTACGCTCCGTGGCCTGATGCGCAGCGGACGTGATGGACGAGGATGCTTTCTGCGTTGTTTGTGTTGCGGTTCTTACGGCGTCATTGGTGATTTTCCGACTGACAACGCCAGCCAGACCACCTTGCAGAAAGCCGGAAGAACCGGATGCGGTTTTGCCGCCGGCGCGAGCTTTGTCGGTAAAGCCGCCGACCGCTTTCCCAACTGTCCCGGCGGCGAGGGAGACACCCTTGAATGCCACCATCGCCTCGCCCAGCATCGAGCCGCCGGTGTGCCCCACATTGACGCCGATACTTGCCATGAAGCTGTCAATTTTCTGCGAAACCTTGAGAAAGCCGACTGCGCAGAGAAACCAGACCAGCACATTTCCGGCTACGGCCTCGCGGCTGGAGCTGCTGACCGCTGCTTCAACATCGCTTTCTTCCAGAGCAAACGCAGGTACCGCCAAGGTGAGCGCAAGCAAAAGAACGGTGCCCAGCAGAGGAATGATTTTATGATATTTCTTCGTGTTAATGACCCCCTACATGGAAAGCGGATTTGAGATGAATGTGCCGACCATCGTGATAAACAGCCGAAGACACCATGCGTTCATCAGCAGCAGGAATATCTGCCCGCCGAACATCCGGCACCAGCTCTTAAAAATATTTGCGGTGGATTGCGATGCGCCCATGGCAAAGGCTACCGGTGCGGTATAGACCAGGACGCCCAGCAGTACATACCGTTCTGCCGCTTCAAACAGCAGCTTAATGTAGTTCCACGCAAGAATCAGTGTCAGAATCAGAACGATCAGCGCAACGCCGCCGTTGGCACAGACGCCGATGATGGTCAGCAGAACAGAATTGAAGCTGGCAAAGTCCAAAGAAGGAAGCTCTGAGGACAAGATCCACGCATAGGGGGTTCCGCCTATCGTCAGCGCAATGTTTACGATTTCATCCGCGTAGTACGCAAGTACAATGAACAGGATCGCTTTGGCGGTCAGCCTGACCGGATCCTCTGCGTCCACGCCCAGGCCCAGTCCATAGTTCTTGAACAGATTCCAGACCCAGCCCAACAGGATCAGCCCGATGGCGAGTGCCACCAGAAGGCTATACATAGTTTTCGCTGCGGGGAAATATCGCAGGAATGTGTTCATGTCACAGCCCAACGCACCTAAAACAGAGGTGTTGATCAGATCCAGACCGTACATGATCTGCTCCGCGATCCACTCTACAATACCGTCTAAAATTCCCATAGCTTTTACGGGGCGGTCCACTGCCCACCGCTGAAGAAGGGCGTAACATAGCTCATAATGAAGCCGAGACCGTTCAAAACAGCCCATGTGATGATGATTCGCTTGAGCCAAGCCCGGCTTTCATCCACGGTGCGGCCGCTGCGGGAAAAATTCATCATCAGCAATGCGACTGCGGCCGTAACGATGGCTGCAATCGTGGAAATGCCGAGGATCTGTTTGTAGACATCCTTCATGATCTCGTTGGCTTTTTCCCACACGGTTGCGGCAGATGCCGACAAACAGAGTGAAGCTGTCAGGGTGGTGGTCAAAAATGCTGTATACAGCCCTCGACCGATGTTGGTGTGCGAATTTCTTTCGTTGCGGGGAAACAGACGCTTGTGATTCAAATGCAATTACCTCCTCGTTGCGCGCTGAAAGCAAGACGCAGCATCCAGCGTTATCCGGATGCTGCGTCAAGTTGACCGCAAATGGCACCACCATAGGTGATGCCATTTGCGGTCGCTTTCTATTTGTTTATAGTTTTGAGTGTACTTAGTCTAACATATAGGGATTTTGCATTCAATAGCAAAACACTGCCAATTTTCTACCAATAATCAGCTATGAAGCGTTTGCTGAAGACGCTGGTACTTGCTCAAAGCAGAAATCGTGAACCGCTATGTTGATAGAGAGGGGGTGATGAGAGAAATTCTTTGCCCTTGTTTGTGATTGGCCTTGGATTAAATTTTTCAGTAGTTTGTTGCTATATAAACGCTACCGTGCGTATCTTAACATATGCAATGATAGCGTGCCTATTCCGACATATGTTTAATAGGGTTACTGTCTTCAGAAGATTGCGTATATCCAGAAGTAAAAGCGCTTTTGCGGATAATATTGATTATTGCGGCCCAATAAACACAAGCATCCTCAAAAGAGAGGGACTGCGCTAAACGGCATATTTGAGAACTCTCCTGCGTTTTTTGAGGGAAATGTCGATTAAACATATGTATGGCCTCTGTGATATGAGGACGGAGCTTTTCTAATCGACTTGTAAACTCCTTGTTATCCATTTCAAGCAAATCTATAGCTTGAAAATATGGCAGCGCGGGATTGCTTTTTAAAGACTTTAGGATAATAGCGCATGATTCGACATCTTTAGGGGAGGTTGGTGAACAAAAAACTACTTTCCACAGATTTTCGTAAAATGAATCAAGGGGGAGATTTTGCTTTATGAGAAGGTCAACGGAACTTGTTAAAAATGATTGGTACTGTTTGATAGTTTCGCTTACGGTTTGCTGTGATATTTTTTGTGGAGCAAGACTATCGTCTCCGACATTTCCTGGGAATTCAATAACTTGCTTGAGTAAGTCTGATGGGTTTTCAGCATGTAAAAAGAATTCTTGATAGATTGTGTAATATATATCTATTGAGTTTTCTGATTTTTTTGCCATCATGTCGGAGAGGCGTTTTTGAGGATTGCAATTATTACTGTTAAGTGGTTTCATTTGGCACTTACCTCCATAGAAAGATTGATGGGATGATGGTTGTGTTGCATGTCGTTTGGTTCCGAGGGCAATGGCTCGTAAGAATTAGAAAGGGAAAATGGTAAGGAGGGACTGCGATTTGGCAGAGAAGAATCGTCGAACATTATGCTCGCTAATACCTGTGGATAAACAAGATGGGGGTCTTGATCGTTATTAATAGGCGTATTTGAATACATAATAATATTTATATAATAGTTAGGTACAGATTTTAGCAAAGAAGACGAGTCTCCTTTACTTAATAACATTCTCCCATATTGAATGCCGGTATCGGATAATGAGTAAAGCTTTGATTTTCCATATGGAACAACTTGTACGAGCTGAGTTTTTCGAACTTTTTTGAGAACTTCTGATAACGTGGATGGACGAAGATTCAAGGATTTTCTTAACGCTGTTTGTGACATAGAACCGTGAGTCCATAGAGAAAGTATTACCTCATCTAAGTGCTTAGTTCCGAACAGCTTTGCGCGTTCAACCGCCATTTGATTTTGATCCCCAGCGAACTGAAGTCGATCTAATGTTTCTACGCAACCCATGAGTTTGCCGACATAAAATAGAGCAACGTCTTCATCTTCTTTTTGTAAACTTCGCTCAAAATAAGAAAGTACGACCATTCCGAAAGAAATACTTTTTCTGAGCTTTGGTGTTTCGCGGTGGCTACAAAGGGAAGTCAGCAGACTGATATTGTCTTTTGACAGCTGAACCATATCTTTATACTGGGCTTTATTGCGGAGTTCTTCAAAATTGCATTCTGGAGAAATCCATGTAGTAAAACTATTTTTGAGAGTCTGAGAGAGTGTATTTTCTGGATTTTGCTTTAATATAAGCTGTTTTTCGTTTATCATAATCGTTTCCTGTCCTTTGCACAAGCATTTTAACTATTGCTGTAATTAACAATTTTTGATTGGCATTATCTATTTTACACCTAAGTGTGTGTTGTATTATGTTGATTTTAATTATTGATATGCTCTATCTTTGGTATGCTGCCTGGACTGATTTTACCCTGAGAAACTGCAGTTGGAATGTTAACCACAAAAAGGCAAACACTAGATGCACCACAGTGATAGTTACAATTGGCTATTGTACCAAATCGATTAGGGCAATCAATCCCAGCATAACTGCAACCGCCGATTGTTCTTTGTGTATGCATTTGAGGGCTGTCATCACAGACAGCGCCACAACAGTTTCCCCAGATAACCGATGTGCCGTAGGGCTTCAATGTTGAAAGAGAATCGATGAAATCCCGCTCACCATTGGAGTAAGAAGGAACGAGGATAAGAGTTGCGCCTAACTGTTCACAGAGGAAATGATTTATGCGTTCCGGATTTGCGATAAATTCTGCACAGATTGCTATCGCTATGCGCTGTTGGTTTTTCATGTGAATCATTAAAATATTTGAATCATTGACTTGAGAGAGGGCCTCCATTCGGTGCGCTTTTTTGTCAACATATGGTGTACACTTAAACTGGGTGCCTAAATGTCGTCCGGTTTCATCAAATATCAAGAGCCGATTCTCACGGTTTTTCCAATGAGTCGGCATAATTGTTAATCGAGGCGCATTCAAGCCATTTATAGCAGCTAACATTAACAAGGGTTTTAAAAATGTACTTCCTCCGTGTTCAATACGAATCATATTATCGGTGGCTAACATTTCCGGTGCGAAGAAAATGTCTGGACTGATTTTGCAAGATTCTAACCATGTTTTAGAGAATCGATCCTCAATGTATTGAGGATCGGCTAATTTCGTTATTTCAAATCCGCAATATTGCTGTCCCAATCTAGTTAAATCGCAGTTTTCCGTAACTAGTAAATTTGATCGATCAGTTAACGGTGAGAAGACGATTCGAGTTTCTTGAGGCAGTAGTTCATCTTTATGGCAAATTCGTTCTGACAATATGATGTGTTGCACTTCAGGACTATCTTTTTCATATGGACGATAGCTGACATTTAGAAGACTTCCATTGATGCCGTACAGCGCATTTTGAGAGACTAATGACCGAGGCGTAGCAGGAGTACTGGTTGTATTAATAGCATTGCTGACAGGGAACTTTGGGGAAATACATACGCCGGTTTCCAAGTAATTACTATTCAATGATTTAAGCATCACGGGCGTTCGGTCACTCTGAACAGGAACGAGACAATGTAAAAAAATTCTATTATTTGCCCATATACCGGTAGAATTACACATATCATCAGAATAAGATATTAGTTGGTCTAAGTATTGACATAGTGCTTTTGCATAAAGAAGACGATCTGGATTAGTACAACTTTGTGCTATGGATAGAATGGAACGAATCCTTTCAAGCAACTGTTGCGCGCTCTCGATTGTTGGTGTATCAATTTTCTGCTTTACGTCGTTCCCTATGGCTGAATAGTCTTTCATTGCATTGAGTGTATATAGATCTTCTCTTGAAACTGAGACTAATATTTGCAATGCTTTGGCCATAAGATTGACAAATTCTTGCGCAAGTGAATATTGCTCCAAGATATCCCGCCCCCTTTTTCAAAAATAGTATAACATTGCACCATCGGCAAGTCAAGAAACGATTCAATTTCAATTCAATAGCGATGGCTTGGATATAAACTATGGTAGAAGACTGAAAATGACTATCTGATGGATATCAGATAATAGAAGGGAAAAAAGCATCCAAGGAGTTCAAGGTGTCTTTTGCTGAGAAACCCCAAAGAACAGAACTCAATGACTCCACAGCAGACTTTCGTAGACGGTAATAGGTGCTGGAACTGATGTCCCGAATGTGAGGCCGGAGTGATTCGATAATTTCCTCAACATTTTTCAACTTTTGCGGAGATAAAAATGAGTAATACAAGATCCAGTAATACACCTCGCCACTCTGGTGACGTGTGCGGAGAAGATTGACGGAATTTTCAAGCAGGGTCAGCATTTTGTAACTTCGCTCAATGCACCTGGCATGATTTTCGATGCCCGTGCCGCCGAGATCTGCCCCCGCCATATAGATGGACTCCAAAAAGTCTTCAATGCTGCAATCGTAATCAATGCGAAATTGATTCTTCACTTGCTGGACCGAAACCTCCAGGCTCCATATCACGTCCCGATATTTTTTGAGCAGTTTCCAGGTGTCGTGATAGCGGGTATCCTCCTCCGGCCGCTTTTCAAACTTCGTTTTTGCCATGATCGCACACTCCTTCTACTTCGGCGCTTGGGGTAATCGACAGTTCAAACCGATACAATGGGGTGCCGGTACCGCAGCAGATCGTTAGGCCCGCAAAGACAGTGCCTTCTTCTATTCCTACCGTGCAGTCGTCGGATAATGGATATAACATATATTTGGATTTGGAGCATGAAAGGCAGGGAATCCACTGTGTCTCAAGGGCTTGCAGCACTTTTCGGATGAAGAAGAGTATGTGCGGTTTTGAAACGCTGGAGAGTCCCGTTGAAACGCTGATTTGCTCATCGGAAATTGTACTGGCCTCTGGCGGAGTGGTATCTGGTACGGATACGTGAAGATTCAGACACATAGCGACCTCCTCCTTGTCTATCATGACATCTGAAATTTGGAACATGGTGGAAAGATAATTTTTCAGATAGATCACTGTTCCGCTGCGACCAGGGAAGGTCAGCAGCGAGAGGTGATCGAGTTCGGACAGCTTTTTGAGGATCCGGCCCACACTGGAACGGGAGATCCCCCAACGCGCGGACAATTCGGTATAATTGACAAGTGGATTTCTTGTGCCGTTCCTGAAGTACGCAACTGGTCCGATTTCAGAGCCGCGCACCTGCTGATCCTTGTAAATTGCGGAGATCCAGAGATCCAGAAGGACATCCATCTCAGATGCACGACCTGCGGAAATCAATTCTGTGGCTGTTGAAACAGGGATGAAGAAAAAGCCAGAATCTTTTTGGCAGGGGCAGTTATAATCGAGCGCGGTGTTGTTGCGCCGCCAGTCTATAATGGAGAACTTTACAATATGCCCGCGGCCAAGGCGGGTAAATGTAATGAGCTGCCGATCCTGCAAGGATTTTAGGATCGCAAATGCCTGATAATGGAAACGCACGCGAAACCATTCCGTAATGTCGGCGATGGAGCAGATCCATTCGCCCGGATACACCGTGTATGAGATCCCGTCTATGCGCCGATAAGAGGTTCTGAAGTTGGCATAGGAGCAAAGAACGACATAATAAAAAAGACCGGAGCATCCGCCTGTGCGAATGCTCCGGTTTGCAATCAGAGTTTGTATAAATTCTCGATAGATTCGGCATCGTGGATAATCTACGATTTGCCTGAGTTCAAGTTGATAGTCTGCCATGGGTGGCCTCCTTCTTGACAAAACTTAGTAGGTCATTGCTAAAGGCATACACTTTTGCATACATAAAGCGGTGCCCGTTTTCGCCATTATATTAGGCTGTGGTTTTGAACACGCATAGGGAAATTCGGTCTAATTTTTTGCTAATGACCTGCTAATTTTCTGCTAATGACCAATCTGGTTATAAAATGCTCTGCAAGTTGATTATATTGCACAATAGGAAATGGGGATGATAGCCGAAACGAGGGCGAAATGCACAGTGATATATGTGAGGACATCGCAGGCAATTCGACAAACATATCTCCTAAGCGGATGCTCTTAGGTTCGATTACACGAAATGATGCCATAATTTTAATAGAATTCTCCCTCAAACCGTTCCGTAGTCTTACGGCGATTTGCATCCAGTGTGTGACCATAGATCTCCGTTATCATATCTGCTTGAGAGTGGCCTGAATCACCCTGGACTGCTTTAATGTCCTCGCCTGTCAGAACCAGCTTATAGGTGATACTGCTGTGGCGTAAACTGTGGAAGGTCACTTTCGGGAGATTGCACTTCGCCAGAAGTTTTTGAAAATGATTCGTAAGAACACCGCCTTGCAGTGGCCGGTTATCTTCATAAGTGAAAATCAACCTTGGCAATTCACCGATGGCTGATTTTTTCTACTCATTTTGCCATTCAAACAGGGAGCGCTTTAACGATGGTGGAAAATAGACGATGCGATTGCTTGATTCTGTTTTAGGCGATTTTAGAACGAGTGCTGTTCTGCTGCACGTGTCAGTCGGGAATATGCGTAAAACATCTCCTGGTACTGCTCGACCATATATTTCCGGTGCAGCGCATCTTTTTCCGTGCGAAAACTCTCCCACTTCTGTTTGCGGATGCCGTTTTCTTTTTTGTAGTAGACTACGCTGTAACTGTTGCCCCGCTAAACAATTGATGCCATTGTGGTTCCTCCTTCGTTTTTGATGTAAGAAATAAGAGTAACATCACTCAAATCGCGGCAAATTATGATTGATGAAATGAGTGATGTTTGATATAATAATATAAACAAGTTTTTACATGAGGTGTCAGGATGCGGAACAAAAAACCTCCTTTTGAAATCACAAATGCGATGATTGACCATGTTACAGAGATTGCTGAGCTAGTTGGACGGTTGACCTCTACGAATCAGCTTTCAGCCAACTCTACTTTGCGGCGCACCAATCGCATCCGGACAATTCATGGCTCGCTGGCCATCGAGCAGAACACGCTGACTTTGGAGCAGGTCACGGCTGTCCTCAACGGCAAGCAGGTTTTGGCTCCTCCTAAGGATATTGCCGAGGTCAAGAATGCTTACGAAATCTATGAGCGATTGGACGAGCTTAATCCCTTTTCTGTGGATGACCTGCTGACCGCCCATAGCATCATGACCAGGGGGCTGGTGGATGAGTCCGGGGTGTTCCGCTCCAAACCTGTCGGCGTCGTTGACCAGGAAGGGCATGTCCTTCATTTTGGTACGCTACCGCAGTATGTTCCCGATTTAGTCATGGAGCTGCTGGACTGGACGAAAAATAGCGATGTGCATATGTTGATCCGCAGTTGTGTATTTCATTATGAACTTGAACTGATCCACCCCTTTACAGATGGAAACGGCCGCGTTGGCCGCCTGTGGCATACGTTGCTGCTCTCACAGTGGAATCCCACCTTTGCCTGGCTACCGGTAGAATCCATCATCCATGACCGCCAGCAGGAGTATTACGCGGCCATCAATGCCTCTAATGATGCCGGAGAGTCCACGGTATTTATCGAGTTCATGCTTTCAGCCATCAAAACATCGCTCATTGACGCGATTAACACGAGTGATGAAATGAGCGATGGAGCGATGGATAAGGCAACAATGCGGCGGAAACAGATTGAGAAGTTCTTAGAAACGCATCCGTATATCATGAATGCAGATGTCCGAGCACTGTTTGATGTGTCTTCCGCTACGGCAAACCGGATTCTTGCTGACTTAGTGACACGAAACACCCTTGTTAAGTGTCGCATAAATGGACATTGGGCATATAAGTCAAGCATAGAAACTCTCTAATAATTTTTATAAACCACCTACCCACTCACTTGCCACAATCCATTAGAAAAACAGACCGGAAAGGCTTGGTTTCATTATGGCAGAAAAGATAGACAAAAACGAATATGTTGATAACAGCAAGGTATTTTTTGATTTTTTGCTGCATACCCACCAATGGTCAAATATTACCCCTGTCGAATATGCTAAATGGTTATCAAACTTCAATGATATTCCAGATGGCCAATATATCGCATGTAGACTATTAAATCGGTTTCTATACTACTCAGACAAAGATATCAAAAAGCTACTCGTTGATGCAATAAACGATGTCTATAGTCAGCAAGTAGTACTTCCACTACAACTTAGCAAAGATTTTTCGTCGCTACCGAGCGAAAACGAGTACGAGATCAACGAAGCAATTAAGCGAACTCTTTTTATCCCTCTAACACCATGGGGGGACCCAGGTGCTAGCGGATTATATATCATGCGATGCATCCATAATTATTACAAGCCCCGTGTGCAATCTTGCCATGTGTCCGAGGTCATCGATTCAATGAGTGCACCATATGACAGAATAGTCATAGTCGATGACTTTGTTGGAAGCGGTGAACAGTTTGCAGACTTTTGGGAAACTGCAGAAATCAAGGATGGAACCCTCCTTAGAGACTGGTGCTGTTCACACCAAATACAAGCAAATTACTTGGCATTGATTGGTTACGAAAAGACTTTAACAGAACTCGAATCTCGTTTTAGCGACATAAACATTTCTTTTGCAGAAGTGTTGGATGAATCCCATCGCATATTTACATCGAACCACCTTTGCTGGGAAGATGCCGAAGAGCAGCAAACTGTTCGAACTCTCCTCGAAACCGAATTATCTAAATATGGGATCAGGCTTATGGGCTTCCATGATTTGGATTTTGCTGTAGCTGTTCACGACACAATTCCAGACTGGTCACTACCTATGTTATACAAGAATATAAATGGTTGGAACATGCTAATTGAAAGGAAGGATTCTTATGAGTGAATTGAATCCCTTTGCCGTTAATCGCGCAGAGTATATGCGAGACCTTTGGAAATACTATGTTCCACTTAAAGAGTTGGATTTAGAGACATCTAAAGCATTGGTTATTGAAGGTGGACGTGGAACTGGAAAATCCACAGTATTTTTATGCAATTGTTGGAGAAATCAACTAGCCGCAGCAGAAAACGATCCCGCTAAAACAATTGATAGCTTTTTAAATAAAAAATCTGTAGGCTTGTATTACAAAGTCGATGGAGCATTCCTAAGTGCTATGGATACAAACAGCAGAGCTTTGCAAGAGAGTACGGGAATTTTTAATACTTATTTATCCGTAGAGCTGTGTAAAGAACTATTTTCGTATTTTGCCGCAATATCTACTCGCAAAAATATCATTGGAGACGTGGAGTATCAAAAAATCCAAAAAGCTTACAATCGTTCCGTGAGAACTACTCCCGCCAATAATCTATTATGCTTTGAAGACTTAATTGACGACTGCGACAATATTCTGAATGCAATCGAAGACTGTATCAACTATGGTGAGCAAATCACGGATTCATTGATTTTTCGCATTACTTCTGCGGGGTCAATATTTAAATCGGTAGTAGAGGAAATCTTAAAATTAGCACATTTTTCTGATGTTACCTTCCGCGTGTTTATTGATGAATTCGAATCACTATGTGAATGGCAACAAAAACAAGTAAATACCCTAATCAAACAAAGCAACAGCTATTTAATATACAACATATGTATGAAGATCAATGGCTTTAAAACATATGAAACAAATAGCGTCAATGAGATAATACAGCCGACGCATGACTACAAATATTTTAAATTTGAAAATCTGCTTGAGACCGCAGAATATAAAAACACTTTAAAATCAATTTGCGAGAAGCGCTTTACAATGTTTTTTGATCAATTAGAACAAAGACCAGAGTGCTCTACCGACATTGAATTCTATTTGGGTAATTATAGTATTGATTGCGAATTAGCTCGATTTGAGAATCGGACACTCAAGTTTAAAGAATCGTTGGAACGCATAATTTGGACTCTAAGCAAAGACGAAGAAGAATTTCAGTATTATTATGATACCCTATGTAATGAAGCCCCTTTACTCAACGCCCGTATGCACCAAGCCTTGTTGCTCCGTTCTTCTAATTATCGCCCTACTTTGAGCGAGCTCACTTCCTGTTTTTTAGATTGGAAATACAACCGTAAGACTCCCAAAAAGAAAAAATACGATGAATGGTTACATACTACAAAAACAGGTATAGTTTTTCTGCTTGCCAAAGAATCCGGTTTGGAAAAATGGTATTACGGCTTTGATACATATGTAATGCTATCCTCTGGAATTGTGAGATATTTTTTGGAATTATGTGAACAAGCTTTTAATTTTGCAATAATGAACGGTTTTGGGTGGGAACAACCAAGTCCTTTATCCCCCGAAATACAAACAAAAGCAGCCCGATTTGTTAGCCGCTACAAAGTCGAAGAAACCAGCTCTTTCCCATTATATGGCTCTAATCTCAGAATTTTTATTCAGTGCCTTGGACAGATCTTTAAAGAACTTCATAGAAATGAACGCTTAACATTAGGTGAACCCGAGCCAAATCATTTTACAATGGATGCTTTAGACTCGTTAGACCATCGCGATGTGTTGGATTGCGCAATTACTTGCTCCGCGCTTCAGGAGCTACCGCAAACAAAGGGAAAAGAAGCATTAAACACCCATGTTTTAGACTATCACCTCAACAAAATATACACACCATATTTTGAAATTTCCTATTTCAAAAAAAGGAAAATTGTTTTTACAAATTCTCAAATATCTGATCTACTTTCCGGAGACAAATCCAAAGCAGAGCAAGTTACAAAAGCATATCTTGATAGATATTGGGTCAGGAAAAATACAATTCCGGAAAGCAAGAATCTTTCGCAACAAACAACACTGTTTTAAGGTGATCGGCTGATGAAAAGTAGAGAAGAATATAAATTCGAGGATGTGGCAGACTTTTTGCACCAAAACCTTACCTTAATTATTAGAGGTTCCAAATGTTCTGAGGATCGCGCACATTACATTTACGACTGTTTCAAAGAAACAGCTACACCCATCATGTCTATAGACTATGATTTAGCGACAAAAATTTACTCTGTTTTTTATACGGCCGGTGGAATAACGACCACAAAAAGGGTTCAATTTTCGAACGTCCCTCGTGTATTAGAGAGCATGCCTGCTATTTCTTTTAAAAACGTTTTGGTCGATATAACCAGCCTGCAGCATTCTGTTATCATGTTCATTATTAACATCTTATTGACTAAAATCAGAGTCGCTCGTTTGTTTCTCTCATACGTTAAACCGCTTGAGTATCTTAATCGAACACCATATGGAAAATATGAATTCTATTCCAAGACTTTCCCTGCAGCGATGATCCCCGGAATGGCTGCTCGAAACAAGTCAAACGAGGTAATCGTTCCTTTCCTTGGCTTCGATGGTGATCGACTAAACAATATACTTGAGGGAATGGATTATGACGAAGTATGCCCAATTATTGGATTTCCCTCCGATAATCCATACTGGCAATTTGAATCCTTGAGAAATTGCATGTTGGTTCTCAAGCATACTGCATCTGAACAAAAAATACGGAAATGCAAAGCCAATAGTGTTTTTGATGCATTGCAGACTTTAGATGGAATTTTAACCGACCATCCCTCACGGAATTTTGTGCTTATTCCGTTAGGAACTAGACCTCATTCTGCTGCATGTGCCATTTTTGCGTCTAGATGCCAAAATGTGCGAATTATTTATGATTATGCACAAGAAAGCCCAGTATGTTCTCGTGGTGTACGTTCCGCAACAATCTATAATGTTTCACAATACCTTATTTAGTGGTGGTTTATGAGCAAATATAATTATTACACACCTATTGAACTAGCCGCCCTGTTACTAGAATTGATTCCTCAAAAGGCTTCTATCAGTAGTGCTATCGATATCTGTTGCGGATCATGGAATCTACTTGCTGCCGCGAAGAGGCATTATCCTGAAGTCAAAATTACAGGTGTTGATATTGATCCTGCTGCACACGCTCATTGCATTGAAGGAGCAACATTTGTGTGTGATGATGGTAGATCTTTTGCTAACCGTCAAGAAAAGGCAAAACAGACGTATGATCTTGTCTTATCAAATCCCCCTTTTGGCCCGCTCTCAAAAAAGAAGAAAAAATATAGGAAAGCAGGGAATGTTTTTACCACAAGCAAACGATATGAAGCAGAACTGCTATGGGCGAATTTAAAATTGATGCACACAGACAGTTTTCTGATAATTATTCTTCCATCAACGTATATGAATGGTTCTAGCTATATTGAATGCCGAAAATGGCTAGCGCACAATTACAATATACATGCAATCGTAAAGCTCCCTTCAAATACTTTTGAAAAGGCAACATTAAATACAGTGGCAATTATCCTTCAAAAAGTAGAGCCGTGTGCTACCTATGTATATAATACCGCAACAAGCGTGTATCAAGCTCACTACGACTCAAAATGGAGCATCAAACTATCCTTTTCTATTACACTGAGAAGAATCCTTGATGGTACATGGGATAACAACTCATACACTTTAGCAGAAGATCAACACTTGCAAATATACCGTGGAAACATTTCCAGCAAGTATTTCTCAAAAACAGGGGATGTTATTCTCCATTGTTCCAGCACCTTTGTAAACAACAGCTGGATGCCAGGGCTTCGGTACTGTACTGGAACCAAAGCATCTCAAAGAAAATACCTCAATCATGGAGATATAGTTATTAATCGAATTGGTCGCTGTGCAGGATACTGGAGCGTATATACGGGTATGCAGAAGTTGATTTCTGATTGCCTAATTGTCGTAAAAGAACCTTCTGATGCAACTATAGAAGCACTTAGAAATCATAGCGAAAACGGTAGGCTACAAATACCTTTACGAGGAGTTTCAACTCCTTATATCACAATAGATGATGTTAGATCATTGCTTCTAAATAATTGATGAATGGTCGCTTACCTTAATTTTCTCGCCACTTACAATAATGGCGGCGCTACCCCTAACATGACCGATGCCCGGAAGCCCTTGATTTTCAAGGCTTTCCGGGCATCGCTTACATTAGTTCCAGCGGGATACATAGCTCCGGGAAATGCCGAATGTGGAGGCGATCTCCCGTTGGGTCAGGGGGACGGTGCCGCCAAGACCGTACCGCAGACGGATGACCTCTGATTCCCGCTGGGTCAGGCACTCCTTCACCAACCGCCGCAGGCGGAGGGCGCTGTCCCGGTCATAGAGATCCTCCAGCATGGTGTCATCCACACCGATGACGTCCATTAGTTGTAAGGCATTGCCCTCCCGATCCGATTCGATGGTCTCCGACAGGGATACTTCTCCCTGCAATTTTTTCTGAGACCGGAAATACATTAAAATCTCATTTTCAATACATCTTGCTGCGTAAGTAGCTAGCCGGGCGCCTTTGGAGGGATCAAAGCTGGAGATCCCCTTGATAAGCCCAATAGTTCCGATGGAGATCAGGTCATCCTGATCGGAACTTTGCGCATAGTATTTCTTCACAATATGTGCCACAAGGCGAAGATTCCGCTCAATGAGGACATTCCGGGCCTCCGGGTCCCCCTGAGCCAGACGTTCCAGCCACATCCTTTCCTCACTGGCGGAAAGGGGCCTGGGAAAGGACCCGCTGCGGTCCAGCCGCAGAGAAAATAAAAGCGTGTTGGCAAACAGCATCAGCGCGGCAGAGATCATGCGCACCACCTCCTGTTCACCTTTATGACGGGAAGGGAAGTCCCTATGTCTTGCGGCGGCGGGGACGGCGTGTTAATATGAATGGCAGAGACTGATGGCGGCTGTAGAGAGACTGCTCTGATTTTTTCATGCGGCGGCAACTGCTCCCGTTAACAGATGACGCCAACAGGTGTAAATTACATACCGGTTTCTATAAAAAAGAGCCCCTAAAACGAAAGTACAGATCACGTGCTCTGGAGATCAGGCTCAGGGTCTTGCTTTTCAGTGCGGCCATGGACCGAAAACTGCGGGGGCATTTTAATTAGGAGCGAACGCAACATGGGGCTGGGAGAATAGGAGCACTGACCTCGGTGCACTGACGGTGCGCCGGCCGGGGTTTCTGTTCTTATTGACTGCGGATGCCTCCGGGCGTATGCTCGTTGAGAGGCGCAGAAAGGTGGAATGAACATGCGGTATAAGGAGTTTGGAAAAACCGGGATGAAGGTGTCCGAGATGGCGCTGGGAACCTGGGGGATCGGCGGAGCGGGCTGGGATGACAATCCGGAAGAGACCCGTATTGATGCGATCTGCGCCGCAGTGGAAAATGGTGTCAATTTTATTGATACCGCACCGGCCTATAATGCCGGTGCAGCCGAATGTCTGGTGGGGAAGGCGCTCAAGCAGAGCGGAACGCGCCAAAGGGTCATAGTGGCAACAAAGTGCGGAAATTTCTACATGGGAAATGGGACGTATGTTCGTGACGGACACTATGACAAAATCATTCAGCAGTGCGACGATTCCCTCAAAAACCTGCAGACGGATTATATCGACCTGATGCTGATTCATTGGCCGGATGTCAATACCGACTTTGCTGAGACTGCTGACGCACTGAATGCGCTTAAAAAATCCGGTAAGGTTCTTCATATCGGTGTTTCCAACTTTACAAGGGAGCAAATGGAGGAGATCGGGCAGTATTGTACGTTGGAAGCCTATCAGCCGCAGTACTCTATGGTTGTCCGCACAAATGAAGAACAGATGAAGTGGGCGGCTGAACAGGGCATGGGCGTCATGACATACGGTTCTCTGGGCGGCGGGATCTTAACAGGAGCATTTCGGAAGCTGACAACCTTTGAAGCCACGGACAGTCGGAACCGTTTTTATAAGCACTTCCAGGAGCCAATGTTCTCTAAGGTTATGAAGGTCCTGGAAGTCATGGATCGGATCTCCGCTGATCGGGATAACGTGCCCCTGTCTCAAATCGCACTGAACTGGTGCGCACAGAAGGAATTTGTTTCTTCCTGTATTGTCGGTGCACAAAGCAGACGGAAAATCGAAGAAAACTGTGCTGCCTATCAGTGGATGCTGACTTCGGAAGAAATCGCCTTGCTGGACGCGGCAATCGAGCAGTATCTGGTGGAGCAATAAGCTGAGAGTGAAGAACTGAGGGAGAGGGGGCTTTCGTCCGGTCTGAAAAGCTTGCTTTTAGGGATTGAAACCGTTTGGAAGCCTTCTCTCCTGAACGATATACAAGTGGTACAGCTTTAAAATGCATATTGAGAAATGATGATCATTGCCGCAAACGCTGTGCAAATAGCACAAAAAATGTTAAATATTTATAAAAATTCTCACAATTGAAAAACAAGAAATAGTATGATATTTTGAAAAAGGCCAATTTAGATCGTTTGTGATTTTTTTCGCATTCCAATCCATTACTGTGGCAACCGTCCGGTTTGGCCAGATGCGGCCTGGTCCGCAAGATGGGACTCCATAGATTTTGGTTAAAACATTCTCTTGTACCGGCGCAAAGTCTGTTGAGATTTTGATGTTTTTACATGTTTAAAATCAGTGCTCGATTCGGAGCACTCTTTTAACCCCCTGTTTCGTGCACGAACACGGAAATGACAATGAGATACGATACGTGAGGTCAGTGTAATGGTAACCGTTGAAATGGTGGCAAAGATGGCCGGTGTGTCGCGTGGAACCGTTGACCGCGTTCTCCACCATCGGGGAGAGGTCAAGAGCGAAACTGCCGAGAGAGTTCGACAGGCCATGCGCGAGTTGGATTTTCAGCCGAACACATTGGGCCGAGCTTTTTCAATAGCGAAAAAGAGAAACCGGATCGGGATCTTTCTATCAGCGCGTGAACCGGACTTTCAAGAACAGATCAAGCAGGGCATAGAAGACGGTGTCGCCTATGCACAGCAGCATGGAATCGAAGCTGTGATCGAAGTGGTTTCTCCGGATGATGAGCTGCTGTATTTGCAGAAGATCGATGAGATGATCGCTTCCGAGGTTCAAGGGATCGTTTTACGCGGGATCGAGTCCAAGGCGTTTGACGAACGGCTTCAGATCCTGAAGAATCAGGGAATTCCTGTTTTTACGTATAACCAAGATGTGCGGCCGGCACTGAGAAACTGCTATGTGGGCATTGACTCCTGCCGCGCCGGAAAATGTGCGGCGCTTTTGATGCGGCAGATCTCCCCACCTGACGGATACGCCTTGATCGTGGGCGTAACGCCCCAGCATAAGGACAGCGAAAAACGGATAGAGGGATTTCTGGAGCAATGGGGCCTTGCCCCAAAGGCATCGTCAGGATACCGGATCATTTATGGAGAAGGCTATCATGATGTTGCATACGCTCGTACGCGGGATGCCTTGAATGAGATGCCGAACATCACGGGTATCTTCGTCAGCGGCGCGGGCCTGAGCGGCGTAGCGCAGGCGGTATACGAACGAGGGACCGCCGATGTTCAAAAGATTGTGGGGTTTGACGCCACACAGCGAAATATTACCTACATGAAGAATGGTACAGTCCAATTTTTAATCGATCAAAGTCCTTATCAGCAGGGATATAAAGCGGTCCAACTGCTTGTAGATTATCTGTTTGAGGGGCGAGCGCCTGATGTGTCCTGTTATTATCTCGACGCACATATCAAAAATGCTTTCAACTGCTGAGTCCAAAAGACCTTGGCGGGCAAAGGCTGCCTATCCGTACATGAAGGCGCAGGGGGGAGGCGTGATTTTGAACGCTTCTTCCTTCGCAGCGCTGGACCCCAATGCGGGGCGGGCAACATACAGTGCCGCAAAGGCTGCCGTGAAAAATCTCAGCGCATCCATGGCGGCAGAGTTTGCGGCCGCCAATATCCGGGTGCTGGCCTATGTGCCGGGTATGATCGCAACAGAGATCGCTGCGGAGAGCATTGAGAAGTACGGTGATGCGCTGTTGGCGGACATCCCGTGCCGCCGCTTCGGTACGCCGGAGGACCTGGGAAAGGTATTGGTGTTTTTGGCCTCGGATGCCGCAGGCTACATGAATGGCTGTCATGTTGAGATCAGCGGTGGAAAGCGCTGTGTGCAGAATCCTCAGTTTTCCTATCAATAAGCGAAACAACATATATAAACGTGTAAGACAGGCTGTCCGTTTAGGGCAGCCTGCCTCGTTTTTTGCTTGGAATATAGCTCTTGGCGATATACTGACGATCTTAATGACGCAGGAGAATGTTTCACGGAGAAGCGCTTGGTTCTCGTTGTCCCTTATGCTTTTGGCGTCGGAGTGGTTCTGTTCTGCCAAATCAGCCAACCTGCTCCTGTTCCATCACCGCGTCGATCGATATGGCTGGACCGGGCCGTCGATGTCCGCCAGAGCCTTTTCTATAACAGCGGGAAGGTCCTCCGGCTTGGCGTGGATGTTTGCCACCTGAGGCAGGGCTTTCCATTGCCTGAAACTGAGACTCTGCGGCGTCCAGTACCTTCTTGCCGACGATGATGGCGGCCTTTATGACGGGAAGGGAAATCCCTATGTCTTGCGGTAGCGGGGACGGCATGTTAAAATGGCAGAAAAGGGGGTGGGAGAATGGCCTGGTATGTCTATATGCTCCGCTGCGGGGACGGCAGCCTGTACACCGGCTCCACCACCGACGTGGCCCGTCGGCTCCGGGAGCACCAGAACGGGACCGGGGCCAAATACACTCGCGCCCGGCCTCCGGTGTCGCTGGCCTACACAGAGGAGGCTCCGGACCGCTCCACCGCCCAGCGCCGGGAGGCGGCTATCAAAAAGCTGCCCCGGAAACGGAAATTGGCGCTGATCGAAGGAGGTACACCATGAACCTGAAAAAACGCTTGGTTCTGGGAGAAAATGGTAGTAGCGCTGGTAAGCTATTGGGCCGCATTACCGGAATCGGCCCGGGCAGATACAACAGATGTGGAGGCAGTGTACAGGCACTATGCCACGAAGCGGGAAGAATGACAGTCCTGTGATAATAATTTTTAAACCGTCTGTGTTCCTGTGAATGATGGCGGCCTGCCGACGGAACAGGTTATGACAGCGGATATGAAAGAAAGGAAAATGTGAGAGTTATGAGAAGAAAGGATCGTGAAGTCAGCGCTGAGCAGGCGTGGGAAATTGTGGAGCGCTGCTCCTATGGCGTACTGGCTATGACAAAGTCGGACGGAACACCCTATGCCGTGCCGGTGAATTTTGCACGGGAGGGGAACTGCCTGTATATTCACTGCGCGCAGGCCGGTGAAAAGACGGACTGTCTGAACCACCAGCCGCAGGTGTGTGTCACCTGTGTAGAGGGCGGCGCATGGGTGGACCAGCCGGCCCTGACCACGCGCTACGCCTCCGCAGTCATGTTGGGCAGAGTGGAAGAACTGACGGATGAGGCAGACAAGGTGAAGGCGCTGCGGCTGCTGTGTATGAGACTGGCGCCGGAGCATCCCAGAAGCCATGGCGATTTTTCGGAGTGCCGGGGAAAGACAGCGGTCTGGCGCATCACCGTGGAACAGATCACCGGAAAGGCGAATCCGGGAAGGATGGAATGAAAAAAACGGTGCCATGAGCAATGCTCGTGGCACCGTGGCTTTTATTGAGAAATCTGTTTTTCTACCGGGGCCTTTCGCTTCGGCGGAAAGCCCAGAAGACAGAGAAGCGCACCCAAAAGGGAATGGAAAATCGGTTTTTGATTCCACTTTATGATCCGATAGAGAAACGGCCTGAGAACCGAGTATACATTCCCTACATCTACAAAGAAGGCGATACAAACAAAGAGTGAGGACAGGATACCGCAGAGAACAATGGCCAAAAGGCCCCGGCGAAGACAGCGGACCCACGGCTTTTCCGGGAGCTTGACTGCCGCGGCGAGAGACAATACTTGTACCAGCGACCAGCCCAGAAGCAATAAGAATACGGGCCGCACCACATACATCAAAGCTGCGGTCCAACGCGGGTCATAGTGGAAGCTTTGGATATCCTGGGCTGTGGGCAGGAAAAACCGATACAGCAGATAGATGACCGCAGTCAGCCCACAGCCTGCCGCAGCTTGGATCAGAGCAGTTTTTCGTCCTTCTGGCACCGGCGGGCCATAGAGGACAGCGTTGGCGTCTGTATCAAAAATTTCCGCTAACCGCAGGATCTGATCCACATCGGGCCGGGTGCGGCCATTTTCATAGTTGGAAACTGTCTGCCGGGTGACAAACAGCTGCTCTGCCAGTTCCTCCTGCGTCAGATGCTTTTGCTGACGCAGATCCCGGATGTTTTTTCCAATGTCACGCATCATGCCTCACCTCACCGTCAGTCTATCAGAAGCCGGGAGAAATGTCACGCAAGGAATCCTTTCCATGGTGCGCTTTCAATGGAAAAAGCTTGCTCAGTTCGCCCGGAGGTGAATGGAGATATTTTCCAACCCGTAAAATGGCTCGGCGGCGGTGGGGGTCAGCCCCTCCAGCACATCAGACTCGTACAGTGTGGAGACCGTCTTGAAGCAGATGGGCAGGATGGGAGCCTGGCTCTGCAGGTACCGACACAGGCCCCGGAACGCTGCCTCCCGGTTTCCTCCGGAGCGGCAGCCCTCCAAAAGCTGATCGCACTGGAGATCGCTCCATCCACCGTAATTGAGACTGCCGCCGGTGGCGAGCAGGGAGGAAACGTCCCAGTCCGCCGTTAGCCGTACCTCACCGTAATAAAGGTCAAAGCGGCCAGCGGCCAGTGCGGCGGTGTATTCCTCCCAAGGCAGCTCCACGGTTTCTGTGGCAGCGCCGGCAGCTGTAAATGCGGCGGCGATCTGCCGGGCCATGGAGACCTTGAAGCTGTTTTCGCTGTTGACCAGCAGGCGCAGCGTGCGGCTGGGCCGGGTCTCACAGGCATTCAGAGCATCGGTGAAGGCCACCACAGAATCTGTCTGCTCCAAGTCTGCCGGATAGAGAGGGGATGCCGGAGAAACGGGGAACTGCGCTGCCTTAGCGTGGCCGGAAAGCAAGCTGCTCACCAAGGCCCTGCGGCTGACGCCCAGAGAAAGGCAGCGGCGGAACGCGGCATCGTCCAGCCCCTTTGCGGAGACATTGACCCCCAGATACTGAAACACGGTGGTGTCGGCATCATCGTAGCTGACGCTGCCGGAAACGGCAACAGGGTCCGTGCCGGTGAGATCTGCCACGATCAGCTGCACATCCCGGGAAGAAAAGCGGTAGAGCATGGACTCCTGATCCGCTGTACCGGTGAGGGAGATCCGTTCCACCGGTTGACTGATGTGCCGCCACCAGTTCTGACTGGCGATCAGACAGCTTTCGCTGCTTTCGTCATAGAGGTAAGGACCGGTTCCCAGAGGGACGCTGTGCTTCTCTGTGCTGGACTTCAGAATGGGAATGTCCAGCAGAGCGGGCAGACCGGTATTGGGGCGGTTGAGGGTCAGGGTCACCGCACCGTCCCCGGCGGAAATGCTTTTGACATCCGACAGCCGTCTGGCGTAGCGGGCAGAGCTGCGGGCGGCGGTGAGGGTGGCCTTCACGTCGGCGGCGGTGAGGGGAGATCCGTCGGAAAACACCACGCCGTCACGGAGGGTCAGCTTGTAGGTCAGTGTTTCCGAATCGTAGGTGTAGGATGCGCACAGCAGCGGCTGGGGCGTGAAGGTTTGATCCAGCCGGAACAGTCCCTCATAAAGGAGGGAGGCCACCGTCTGCTGAACGCCGTCGGGACAGGTGAGGGGATTCAGAGGCTGCCCCTCTAAATAGGGCAGGGCGAACACGGCGGGCAGACCGCTGTGTTCTTCCTCTACGGGGGTCTCCTCCGACGGAAAAGGCAATTCATCTGCGGAGGATTCGTCGATCTGGGCGCAGCCGGTCAGAAGGGAGAGGGTCAGAGTCAGGACCGCCGCCCAAGCGGTGATTCGTTTCATAGGCCCTCCTTCAGAGAAATGACGGCCACTTGGACGCCTCGCTGATCGCCCATTTTCCGGTGCGACCAGAACAGGTCGGGGCGGCAGGCGGTGCAGCTGCCGGAGACCTCGATCCGCTCCGGCAGCAGACCGGCGCGCAGCAGCCATTGGCGGTTCAGTCCGGCCAGATCCACATGGAATTTAGGGCCTTTCACTGTGATATAGGCGTTGGCAATCGCTCCCAGCGCGGCCCGCATGGCCTCCGGAACATCCCCATCGGTCTCAAAGCAGCAGGGGCCAATGCAGGGACCCAGCGCCGCCAGCAGCTCGGCGGGACGGCTCCCATAGGCCGCACTCATGGCTGCCACAGTTTTCTCCACGATCCCGGCGGCACAGCCCCGCCAACCGGCGTGAACGGCACCGATGGCCTGATGGACAGGATCGTACAGCAGCACGGTGCCGCAGTCGGCGGAAAAGACCGTCAGGGGCAGACCGGGGACGTTGGTGATGAGAGCATCCACATCTGTGTAGTCCCGGGGACGGAGCAGACCCTTCCCGGCGTCCTCTGCCGTGACGGTGCGGATGTTGGCTGTGTGGGTCTGCTGACTGAGGACCGCACGGGTCTCGTCCAGGCCCAAAGCGGCGAAAAAGCGGCGGTAATTTTCCCGCAGCTTTTCCGGGCCGTCCCCCTGTCCGGGGCGGAGGTTCAGGCTGTCCCACGGGGCGGGGGACACGCCTCCCCTCCGGGTGGAAAAGCCGTGAGGGACATCATTCAAAACATCGGCGGTGAACCACACCAGACCGGTTTGCTCATGCTGTTGAAAGGGCATAGTTAACCTCGCTTGTTCTCTTAAAAAATGCCCTCTGGAAAGCCAGAGGGCAGGGATATGATATTTTCTGGAGTTCCCGTTCCCCTTTCGGCAGTGGGAAAGGGAAACGGGGAACTGATCAACGCCGCAGGGCGGCGCGGTTTGCACGGAATTTTACAGATCCGGGTGATACTCCTTGCAGGTGCACTTCTTCCACTTCTGACCGCTGCCGCAGGGACAGGGATCGTTGCGGCCGATCTTCACGGTCTTTTTCACGGGCTGCTTTTTAGGCGTGGTGCCATCGCCGCCCACGTTTTCCACGGTGGCCTTGGCGACCCGCTCCCGCTTGACCTCCTCGTCTTTCCGCAGACGGACGGAGTACAGCCGACGGACGGTCTCATCCTGGATGGCGGAGACCATTTCCTCGAACATTTCCAGAGATTCCCGCTTGTAGACGTCCACGGGGTTGTTGTTGCCGTAGCCCTGAAGCCGGACGCCCTGCTTCAGATCGTCCATGGCGTCGATGTGATCCATCCAGTATTCGTCTACCACCCGGAGCATGATGACACGCTCCAGCTCCCGCATGATAGGCGTGGTGACCTCCTGCTCCTTGGCCTCATAGGTCTTTTCGGCGGCGGCGATGAACGCCTCGTCAAAGTCCTCTTGGGTCTTGGAGGAAATTTCCTCGTCGGAGAATTCCACGGCGCCCTTGGCGAAGTAGATACCCTCCATGCCCTTGAGCATCTCGTGATACTGGGCGGCGTCCAGCTGCTGATTTTCACCGAAGGCCAGTGCCACATGGTTGCTGACGGAGGTGTGCATCATGTTTAGCACGGTCTCCTTGATGTCCAGACCGTCCAACACCTGACGGCGCTGGGCGTAGATGATCTCGCGCTGCTTGTTCATGACGTCGTCGTATTCCAGAACGGACTTACGGGACTGGAAGTTGCGGCTCTCCACGGTGGTCTGGGCGTTTTCAATGGCCCGGGTCAGCATCTTGTTTTCGATGGGGGTATCCTCGTCCAGATCGAATTTCTCCATCATGTTCTGGATGCGGTCGCCGCCGAACAGACGCATGAGGTCATCTTCCAGAGAGATATAGAACCGGGTCTCGCCAGGGTCGCCCTGACGGCCGGCACGGCCACGGAGCTGATTGTCGATCCGGCGGGATTCGTGGCGCTCGGTGCCGATGATGAACAGGCCGCCGGCCGCACGGACCTTTTCAGCCTCTTCCTTGATGATGGCCTTGTGATAGGCCATCCGCTCGGCGAACAGCTTCCGGGCGGCCAGAATATCTTCATTGTCGGTGTCAGCGTAGCCGGTGGCGTCCACGATGACTTCCTCAGAGTAACCGGCCTTCACCAGATCGGCCCGGGAGAGGTACTCGGCGTTGCCGCCCAGCATGATATCCGTACCACGGCCGGCCATGTTGGTGGCCACGGTGACGGCGCCCAGCTTACCGGCCTGAGCCACGATCTCGGCTTCCTTCTCGTGGTTTTTGGCGTTCAGCAGATTGTGCTGAATGCCTTCCCTTTGGAGCAGGTGGCTCAGCAGCTCGTTCTTCTCGATGGACACGGTACCCACCAGAACGGGCTGGCCCTTCTCGTGGCACTCCTTCACCTGCTGGATGACCGCCCGGAACTTGCCCGCCTCGGTCTTATACACAACGTCGTGGTGGTCCTCACGCTGGTTGGGACGGTTGGTGGGGATCTCCACAATGTCCAGATTGTAGATGGTGCCGAACTCCTCTGCCTCGGTCATGGCGGTACCGGTCATACCGGACAGCTTATCGTACAGACGGAAGTAGTTCTGGAAGGTGATGGTAGCCAGGGTCTTGTTTTCACTGTTGACGTTGACGTGCTCCTTGGCTTCGATGGCCTGATGGAGACCGTTGGAGTACCGGCGGCCGAACATGAGACGGCCGGTGAACTCGTCCACGATGATGACCTCGCCGTCCTTCACCACGTAGTCAATATCCCGCTTCATGGTGCCGTGGGCCTTCAACGCCTGATTGATGTGGTGGTTCAGCGTGGCGTTGGAGGGATCGGACAGGTTCTCCACATGGAAGAATTCCTCGGCCTTGGCGATACCGGAGGCGGTGAGGGTGGCCGTCTTGGCCTTCTCGTCCACGATGTAGTCGGCGTCGATGTGGGAGTCCTCTTCCTCCTTGTCGTCCACCTGCACGACGACCTTTTTCTTCAGGCGGGAGACGAACATCTCCGCCATATCGTACATCTGGGTGGACTTTTCGCCCTGACCGGAGATGATCAGGGGAGTACGGGCCTCATCGATCAGGATGGAGTCCACCTCGTCCACGATGGCGAAGCTGTGGCCCCGCTGCACCAGCT